>Ga0209066_10000342_pt1 | contig 68884 bp, 70 predicted proteins | sample All_14_2_FD_187198 | JGI IMG/M metagenome (GOLD analysis project Ga0209066, IMG submission 187198) | Freshwater microbial communities in response to fracking from Pennsylvania, USA - Allegheny Zone_MetaG_DW_15 (SPAdes) (version 2) ...
GGTGGTGGTGCCCCCGGCAGGATTCGAACCCGCGACCCCCTGATTACAAATCGCGGGCACGGGTATATCTCTCCCTATCAAATTGACACATATTTGAGAGGAAAGTCATTGTTTTATATAGCATAATTGGCTATTGTTGGGCAATGTTAATAACGAGGGATAACAGGCCAAAACGGGCCTAGTCTGTTACCCCTGTGTTACCCCAAGAGGGCGGCAATCTTGCCTAAGCTCAAATTGACGGCTGCTGCTGTAGAGCGTTTGAAGGTCGAACGCGGCATCCGTGTAGACTATTTCGATGCCGCCCTTGCGGGGCTCTCTTTGAGGGTCGCGGGGCCTACGGGATCGCGAGAGGGATGCGTCAAGACTTGGTCCGTCCTTTATCGCGTCGCGGGACAGAAGAAGGTCCGCAGGCTTACAATAGGGTCGACGGCGCTCTATTCGCTTGTCCAGGCCAGAGAGAAGGCCTCCGAGGTCATCCGAGCGGCGGCGGCGGGCAAAGACCCTGCAGCGGAAAAGCAAGACGAGCGGTCTCGCAAGCCCGACACAATCGAAAACCTCGCCGAAGAGTTTGTCGAGAAACACCTTAAGAAGAAAAATCGATCCGAAAGCTATATCCGAGGTACGGAAAGCACTTTCGCGAACCATGTTGTTCCCCGTTGGCGAGGGCGCGACATCAAATCGATAACTCGGCGAGATGTCGCAGAGCTGTTGGACGAGATTGCTGCAGGAGCTGCCAAGAACGGGCGTCGGCAGAAGGGGGTTGGCATTGGCGGGCCGATTGCCGCCAACAGGACGCTTGCCGCGATCCGCAAGATGTTCAACTGGGCGCTGCAGAGAGGGATCATCGAAACAACTCCAATCGTGCGGTTTGAGCTGCCGGGCGCGGAAATGCGTCGAGAGAGGACACTTTCTGCTGACGAGATTAAAGAGCTTTGGCCGCTTCTGACCGCCACCGGATATCCTTTTGGTCCGTTCCTGCAAATGGCACTTCTAACTGGGCAGCGACGTGATGAAGTCGCCGGTATGCAATGGCGCCATGTCGATCTAGATGAAAAGATTTGGACTATTCCAAGCGAGGGGACAAAAGCAGGACGTTCACAGGCCGTGCCTCTTTCGGATTTGGCACTGTCGATTTTGCATGCTGTCCCTCGTTTGGGTGCTTGCGTATTCACGACGACTGGCGACAAGCCAATATCCGGATATTCAAAGTCCAAAGCCCGCCTTGAAGTACTCATATTTAAAGAACGGGAGAAGTTGATGAGGAAAGGGGACAATGTAGAAAACGTGTTCTCTCACTGGACCATTCACGACCTGCGCCGAACAGTTGCGACTAATCTTGGTCGCCTTGGCGCTTCTCGTTTTATCATCGAGCGTATCTTGAATCACGCAGATCGAAGTGTGACGGGAATTTATGATCGGCATGAGTATCTGGACGAGAAACGAAAAGCTTTAGATTGCTGGGGGCGATATCTTGATGCATTGCTAACTGGGAATTGAACAGAGATGTCGGATAAAAAATATAAAAAGCAGATCGATCTGAACCGGAAAAAGTACGCAAGAGAAGAGCTTGCGGATGTCGAAATACGGCTTCGAAACAAGAAGACTGGGAAACGCAGAACGGAGCAGTTGGAAGAGGAGACAATTCGTAAAGCTATGAATGGTGATGACGATTCTATTGTTGTTGTCTCACTCTTCCTGAAAAAGAAAATTAAGCAGGATGAGCGCTTGTTTTATGCAAATGCACGTGATTCTACAGGAAGGTTGAAAGCGGAAAAATCCGCCCCGGTGAATAGAGGAGCGATAGGTGAGCCACTGGCGCAGTTCGTTACGGCTACAATGATCTCCGCGTGCCACAAAAAAAAGAAGCTTATGCCTCCTGCATTATACAAGCTCATGCTACTCATTCTGGGAGATGAAACATTTTACGCTAAATATGTGGAGTCATATCCAAAGAAACGCAGGGCTAGGGATTTTGCGGTGGCATTTCCGTCGGCTTCGCTTCGTCAAATAGCGAATTATGCGGGAAGGGGTACTTCCCCAAACTCAGCTAAGGCTTGGTGCGTGAGAAAAGCAGAAAATCTACTTGATCGTATTGCGACTGATCCAGACAGGGCAAGTATGGCGGGGTCTATTGAGGCAGAGTGCAAGGCGCTCGGACTTCAAATCCCGAAAGATGATCCGACCAAGAAAAAGGGGATTTATGAACTGCTTAAAAAAGAAATGTCGCGGCGTGGCGAAAAAAAAGCGAAAAAGGCCTCTTGTGTCGATGTTCAATCTGAATCGGTATGATGCACATGCAATTCGTATCCTTGTGCTGAATGCGATTGTGAGGAGTAAGTAGAGGGTCTCTTTTTCATTCATGGAGACACTCAATGCCTCAATACATATCTGCCCGACAGGTTCGAGACCGCGTCGGGAAAATTTCCGCAATGACGCTTTGGCGTTGGTTGCGTGATGATCGACTCGGATTTCCTAAACCCACAATCATTCAACGGCGACGTTATTGGCGGGAAGTCGATATCGACAATTGGTTGCAAGAGCGCGCACTGACCTCTGTGACGGGAGGTGCAAAATGAACGGTTCTGTATCTAATGTTGTTGGACGCACGCTCATAGCATTCGCGAGTATCGTCCTTGGTGCCGGACCTTTGTGGCTCGTGAAGGGGTTTGTTCCGCTTTATGGCTTCACAGTGCTCTATGGGCCACCAAAGACAGGTAAATCTTTCTGGTTGTTTGATCTTTTGATGCACTGCGTCCTTGGCCGCCTATATCGCGGACGTTCCGTTCACCAAGGGCCGGTAGTCTACGTTGTAGCGGAAGGCGTTGAAGGATTTCGAGCGCGTGTCGAAGCGTTTCGAAAAAAGAAAATGGACCAATCGAATGATCATGTGCCGTTCTACATATTGCCAGCGCCAATTGATCTCGTCGCGGAGCAAGATGAGTTCATCGAACTGATCCGGAAAACCTTGGGCGCTACTCTTCCTGTTGCGATTGCTTTCGATACGTTGAACCGAACGATGCATGGCCCCGAAAACTCAGATCAGGCGATGCGTGAATACATTGGTGCAATCGATGCGGTTCGTTCTGCATTTAACTGTGCGGCAATTGTTGTCCATCATTCGGGCGTCGAAGGAGGAAGGCCGCGTGGTCATTCGAGTTTGACAGGAGCAGCCGATGCTCAACTTGCAGTGACGAAGAGCAGGGCGGGACTCATAATAGTTAAGGTGGATGCGATGAAGGATGGACCAGAAGGGGCCGTCATATGTAGCACGCTCGAACCAGTCGTCGTTGGTAAAGATGCCGATGGGGAAGACATTTCATCGTGTATCGTATGCGAAGCCTACGTCACCGAAAACGATATAGGTCAGGGCGCTTCCAAGCTATCGCCGCAGGAACGTAAGGCGTTGAGTATACTGAAAGCACTTATTAAAGACGAAGGCGTTTCGTCCGATGACGATGATCTCTCAGAAGACATTGTGGGTGTTGATCGTAAAAAATGGCGTGCTGCATGTCTTGCTAAGGGGCTCGCTGAAAGTGGAGACGAAGAGGCCTTCAAGAAAGCGTGGCAAAGGGTTCGGAAGGCTCTTGTCAAAGAAAATCTCGTCTGCATCACGGACGATGAGTTCGTGTATCTGGTTGAGTGAGATGCCTTGCTAGTTCGTGGCTAAGTATGGGGGACGGCAGGACCAGGGATAAACCCTGAGTCCCTGTCCGTCCCCCGATCCCGTATTTGGCTCGTTATGCGCTTACGGGTGCCACTGAGAATTGCGGTCTGGATCGAGGGGACAGAGGCGGAGGCGCGAAGCGCAGAATCCGATGTCCCCTCGATCCAGACCGGCTTTGTTCGATTGTGATGGCACCCGTAAGCGTATAAAGCGCTATCAAAAAATCAGCGTATCGGAGTAGCGGTCACCAACTCGGGTTGTTTTTTCTCGGGAATGCTGCCTGTCCCTCTCGGGTGCTGGATAAAACGCAATGTTGGTATTACACAGCCTCTTACTGTTTGGGCGGGCTGACCGGCCCTGAATCCAACCTACGCCTTGCGTCTTCCGCCGGGGAGCGGTTTGATCGCTCCACGAGCGACCGGTGCCGGGTCAAACAGTTCGCGAATATCTGTTTTGAGCGCTTTTGCGATCTGCTCAACAATACCGACACTGGGGTTTTCGAGCCCGCGCTCGATACGGCTGACATAAGTACGGTCGATATCAGCATCAACAGCAAGGGCTTCCTGCGAGAGATCTCGCAAGACCCTGAGCCGTCTCACATTCCTAGCAACTATTAAATTTGCCTTCATGTTCGAAGGCAAACAAATTGTGGATAATTAAACCACGGACAATAGTGCTAGTATTAATAAACTCGAGTGCCATTGATGGGGAGGTCGGCAGGGTGAAATTTCATCGGTCGACGCGATCACGGCGTCAATCAAGCGGAATGCAATTGTGCCATCCGGATCGGATGCTGTGGCCAGACGATTGGATTTGTTTCAACAGACAACGGAGGAGTGCTTAATGCTGAGTTGGCTAGAGAAGGTTGACATCGTTTTCATGGGTTGCCGCGGGCGGAGATTGCGTTGCGTTCAAGGTGAGCAGGGGGCCTGTCATGAGTGAGTCTAGTTTCGTGCTCATGATGCTCGTTGGGCTCTTTATCTTCATATCACCCACCGTAATTGCTTTTGTTCGGAGACATCCCAATCGTTGGCTCATTCTCGGTATAAATTTCTGCCTAGGTGCGACGGGCATCGTCTGGTTTGGATGCCTCATATGGGCCCTGCAAGCAGTTCACTTGTCTGACGATGAGGGTAGTGACGGCGGAGAGTCAGGGCTCAACATTTTTGCGAATGATGAGACCCGCGTCCGCGTTGTAGGCCTTGAATCATCTGTGGTGCCACCTCATGCCGACGAGAGACCTGCTGATCCCATCGAGAAGCTCACACAGTTGAAAAAGCTTCGTGATGACGGTGCGTTGTCAGAGGAAGAGTTTTCCCGATTGAAAGAACGCCTTTTGGCCGAGTAGCCGCGTTGCTCACAGAACAGAGCACCGCAATGAGAGATGTTGAAATCCCATAGATCAGAAACAACAGAGGGGTAGGTGCCGGCAACACGAGCAGTGAGTCCAAATCCGTGTTCATGCGGATAAATGAAAATTCAAAACTGAAATCCAAAGAGTGGGGACCTATGAATATTTCTTTCAAGAACATCAAGACCGGCGAGGTACGTCAGGTCAAAGTCGGATTTAGTTGGGTGTTGTTTCTCTTCGCGGGCATTCTTGGCATACCGCTTTTCATCAGAAAGCTGAATATGTGGGGATCTGTGTTCCTCGCGGTTTGGGTCGTCAATTTGCTTGTGTCGAGCTTGCCCAGTTCGGACGATGTCGATTCAAGCATCTTGGTCTTGTTTTGCGTTATGGCTGGCTTGCAAATCTACATGGGGATCAAAGGTAACGAACTGACGGCCAAGAACTATCTGGAGACTGGCTGGGAGCTGACAGAGCCTGATGCACCGCTCACGCAATATGCAAAGAAGCAGTGGGGGTTGGCATGAGTGTTCTGGGCACGATTGGAATTGGTGTTGTTATCGCGGCGGTGTCCTATGCGGCCTATCAAGATCAGATGCGGCGGAGAGACATCGATGCCGGTACACCTTCGGATGCTGACAAGCCTTTGATCAGTGAGGGGTGGCAATATGTGATTAAGCAAACGGGCATTCGGGTGTTGATTGGCTTTGGTGTAATCGCGCTGCTCGCCGTTTTGTTCGTCGTTTCCCATGCTGGCTTTTGGGAGGCGTTGACTTCGGATGAGACTGTCGACGGAATCAGGCCCGCACAATCAAAGTCAGACGTTGGTGCAAATGACGAAGAGACGGCATTCCGATTATCTTTCAGGCGTTCGTATGTCAGCTCTTGTACGAGCGCGACAATCGAAGGTGTTCGAAAGAGAAATCCGACCGAAAAGCAAATGGAACGAGCAAGCGTCATGGCGCAGAACTTGTGCTCGTGCATGGCAGATCAGTTCAATGCGACGTTTTCTGTGTCCGAGTTGGTGCAATACAATCTGAATCCGCAAAACAGCCCGCTTGCACCAAGGGCAAATCAAATTATGGAGGAATGCGCTAGAAAGCACGTGCAATGACTCCTTGATAAGGAGAGTTTGCTTTTGGCGCATTCGCGAGCGCAGAAACGGGCACATCTTGACAGTGAGACCGATGCTGATCGTGAAACAGGCTGCTCGGATTGTTCTGATCTTTAGATGATCTCTATTTTGTCTAGTTGAGCGTCAAAGATCGTCGCTTTTCGCGCTCCAAGTTTTGAACATGACTACGGGCACTGATCTAAGATCAGTGCCCGTATTTCGTTTTGGGAGGCTGTTCAACAGTGACTCAACATTCTCCGGCAGGTTCGAATGATTTACTGCCAATAAACGGACGTTGATGCCAAGTAGGTGAGCTTGACGAACTCAGACTACATTGGTCACGAAGTTTGGTACTCGTTTGGTCTATGCTAGAGCAGGTTGCGTGCTTCTAAAATCTCTTTGCTTAGGTTCGTGGCTATAATATCCGTTCGATTTCGACGCAGGACTCGGCACCGAGGGACTTATATTTGAGAGATTCAGTATGATCCATGTCGGCGTCTATCTGGCGTTGCTATCCGCCATTCTTTTCGGCGCGAGCACGCCATTGGCCAAATTGTTCCTTGGTTCTGTCGAGCCTTGGACGATGGCGGGGTTGCTTTACCTCGGAGCTGGAACCGGCCTTGCCATCGTTCATCTTTCGCGATCTGCGTTAGGGATGGCTTCGATAGAAGCACCGTTGCGTCGCGCCAACATTCGCTGGTTGGCCTTGGTGATTTTGACCGGAGGGCTGTTTGCGCCTCTTCTATTGATGTTTGGCTTATCGCGCACAGGTGCCGCTGCCACCTCACTCTTGCTCAACCTCGAAGGCCTAGCGACAATGGCCATTGCTTGGATTGCTTTTCGTGAGAATGTGGATCGTCGCCTTCTCCTTGGTGCCTTCGCCATTCTGGCGGGTGCTGTACTTTTATCTTGGGAGGGAGCCACATCTTTTCATTGGGGCGCTTTGTTGATCGCCGGGGCTTGTTTGTGTTGGGGGATCGACAATAACCTGACACGCAAACTTTCTTCCGCCGATCCGGTTCAGATCGCGATGTTGAAGGGTTTGGTCGCCGGTTCGATTAATCTGTCCATCGCGGCGATTAACGGCGCGGAGTTGCCGCCCTTCGGTATTTTGCTAGCCGTTGGATTGGTGGGCTTTTTGGGCTACGGCGTAAGCCTTGCCTTGTTTGTCCTCGGCTTGCGTTACCTCGGCACAGCACGCACCGGGGCTTATTTTTCTCTCGCACCGTTTGTCGGAGCCATATTGGCTGTTTTCATGTTGGGTGAGCCCCTAACGGCGAAGCTCGTGATTGCGGGTTGCTTGATGGGACTCGGATTGTGGTTGCATTTGTCTGAGCGGCACGAGCACGATCATACACATGATGAGACGGAGCATGAGCACCGGCATAAGCATGACGAACATCACCAGCATGTGCATGATCATAATACGATGTCGGGGGAACCGCACACCCATTGGCACCGTCACGCGCCGCTCGTTCATCGGCATCCGCACTATCCCGATCTTCATCATCGGCATGGTCATAAAAGTTAGCCGAGGCACCAAATGGCCGTCATCAGCCCCTTAAAGTTTCGGATTGAAGGCATGGATTGCGCTGCCTGTGCCGTGAAGATCGAAAACGCCATGCGTCGTCTGCCGGGGATTACCGATATCGATGTCAGCTATGGTCAAGGGGCGCTTACGTTGAACTTTGACGAAGACCGCACCTCGATTGGTGTGATTGAGACGAAGATCAAAGCGCTTGGCTACACCCCCTTTGTTACAACGAAATCCGGTTCCAGCTTTCGCAAGCAAGAAGCCCCAGAGAGTGCTTGGTGGTCGTCGCGTAAAGCACGATTGACCATCGGCACGGGCGTCTTGTTGGTGCTCGCCTACATCGTTTCATATGTCGCACCGGATTGGTCACATTGGGCCTATATCGCCGCAGCGCTTGTTGCTTTCATTCCGATCAGCCGCCGAGCTGTCGTCGGGGCGATATCGGGCACTCCGTTCAGCATTGAGATGTTGATGTCCATTGCGGCAATCGGGGCTGTCGCTATCGGCGAGGCCGAGGAAGCCGCCGTGGTTGTGTTTCTCTTTGCGGTAGGTGAGTTGCTGGAAGGTATAGCCGCTGGCCGCGCTCGTGCTGGCATCAAAGCATTGATCGACCTCGTGCCGCGCACCGCGCTTCGTCAGAACGGTTCCGAGATTGAGGCGGTATCCGTCGAGGCCCTTGCTATTGGTGACATTGTCGTTGTCCGTCCAGGCGACCGCGTTCCTTCGGATGGCATTGTTGTGGAAGGATTATCGGACGTCAATGAAGCACCTGTCACAGGCGAATCTGTGCCGGTCGCGAAGAAGATTGGGTCGACCGTATATGCGGGTAGCATCAACGCCAACGCTGAACTCCGTGTGGAGATCACCCGTGCGATTGCCGACAATACGATTTCCCGCATCATCAACATGGTTGAAGAGGCACAGGGATCGAAAGCACCGACAGCGCGTTTCATCGATAACTTCAGCCGCTGGTACACACCGGCTGCCATGGTCTTGTCATTGCTTGTGATTCTTGTTCCGCCGTTGATCATGGGTGCCGATTGGTTCACATGGATTTATCGGGGACTGGCGGTGCTCCTGATCGCTTGTCCTTGCGCACTCATCATTTCGACACCTGCTGCCATTGCGTCCGGGCTTGCGAGCGGTGCCAGACGCGGCCTCCTCATTAAGGGTGGAGCTGCATTGGAAACACTCGGCAAGGTGAAGATGATTGCCTTTGACAAAACCGGCACGCTCACCGAAGGCCGTCCCCAAATCACTGACATTGTCGTGATCGAAGGCAGCGAGGCTGACGTTCTCGCGAAAGCTGCGGCTGTTGAACGTAGTTCCAGTCATCCGCTTGGGGCGGCAATCGTCGCAGAGGCCGCGAAACGAGGTCTCGACCTCCCGACGATATTTGGAGGCAGCGTTGCGGTTCCCGGCAAGGCTGTCACAGGCCGTTTGAAATCCGGATTTGTTTCTGTGGGATCACCCAAGCATGCGGCTGAACAAAGCGGCATGTCTGCGGAGCTTCGTGACCAGATATCCGCCTTGGAACGTGAGGGGAAGACAGTCGTCGTTCTCAGCGAAGACAAGAGACTGCTCGGCTTGATCGCATTGCGTGATGAACCGCGCGCGGACGCCAAAGAGGGAATTGCGCAACTTCATGCGTTAGGCGTGCGTACGATCATGTTGTCCGGCGACAACGCGCGCACCGCCTCAGCCATCGGCGATATCCTTGCGATGGAAACACGGGCCGAACTCATGCCCGATTCCAAACTTGAAGCGATCTCAGCCTACAAAATCGAAGGCCCGATTGCGATGGTCGGTGACGGTATCAACGATGCACCTGCTCTTGCTGCGTCTTCTGTCGGCATCGCCATGGGCGGTGGCACTGATATTGCATTGGAGACCGCAGATGCGGCACTCTTGAACAACCGTGTCACAGGGGTCGCTGAATTGGTTGTCTTGGCGCGAGCGACGCTCACCAACATCTGGCAAAATATTTCGCTCGCACTCGGACTCAAGAGCGTCTTTCTCATTACGACCTTGATGGGTTCAACGCCTCTCTGGATGGCGATACTCGCCGACACGGGTGCAACTGTGCTTGTTACGGCGAATGCGTTGCGGCTTTTACGCTTCGGATCGAAGGTATAAGCCGCAACGCATTGTGCTGATAGTTGTTAGTTCGGTTGGAATGGGACCATTATTGTTGACGAGCGAAGGTCTTTTTGGATCGTGACCTTATAATTCTTGGGGTACTTCGCGTGATCTACAGTTGCCGAAGTTGCTTTGCCCTTGCTCTGTTGTTCGGCCAAACCGATAGCGTCTTCAAGTGTCAGCTTTGAACGCCCTATATATTTTTTCTGAGATATGACTTGGCGTTTGGTCCGCTGGTTCCACTTGAACTTTGAGGACACGACAGCACCAGAGTTTGCATCGATAGTAACTTTCTTCGTGGCGCTTTCGCTGATCACCTTCACCACGTATACGGGCCCACCGGCAGTCGTTTTGGCAACAACTTCGGAAGGGGTTCCGCTAACTTGCTTGCGCGCAATCTCGACAGCTTGTGCAAGTGATAATTCAGTATTGAGCGAAACTTGATTGTTCGACGGTGTGGCGCTCTCATTCTGAAATGATTTCGCACAACCCGTCAGGGCCAATGCCATTGCGATACTGGCAATTGCTGTAATCCGTACTTTATTTGTCATTTTGCTTCTCACTAAGAATGAATTCTGCTGCAATCTGCCTAGGCAGATGCGGACATGAAAATGGATACGTTGCCCAACTCTCGTTGGTCGTGGTTTTGGAGTTTTGTGTCTGAGAGGTATCTGCGTATTAACGCAAGGCGCTAAGCTGCAGATGCATTGGCATCAAAATGAAAACCGCACCTGTGGAAAGGACGGTCGTTCTCTGACGCAATTAGGCAGCGATAATAGGAGGGGAAAGTTCGGGGCTGCAGACACGGTCATTCATTTTATTGACCGAAATTGCAAGCCAGCCAGCGCCACTGGCCGATCTGTTCCAACTTGTTGCCGAAGGCATGCAGGCCAGATTGTGCAGGCAGTTTAAGCCTTCAGCACAGTTCGCTGACGTGTCATTTTTTTGTTGATCGCTAGAATCTTGAGGGACTAAGTGAGACTCGTCAAACATGCCGTCGACGTGAAAGTACTCAGAATGCCCGATAAGTTTGTGTGCGGACTCAGCGCTATCCGGCAACGCCACACCAAAGATGGTGAGCGCAGTGAAAATCAGTGCGATTTGCTTGAGCGTAATCCGAAACATTCTGAGAATGTAGGGACCAAGTTTCTGTAACGCAAGTCCGCGCAATGCTTATCGGCTGGAATAGAAATTACGAGATTGTTAGATAAATTTAGTTGCGTCGTGAAGCGAACGCGGCTAGAAGGGTCAAAGCTGTTGGCCTGTTTGGCTAAACGTATGGAATTTTACGAGTATTTCGCTCTGATGTTTAGACGCGGATTTGTCGCCTTGGCTCTTTTTGTCGCAGTGCTTGCAAATAGCCCTGCTGCTGTCGCTATGGGCATGCCAAATGATGCCGCATGTAAAGGCGTTATCTCCGCTATAGAACTCGGTTCGCTCGATGAGCAGGATAACGAAGGGCTTTTGGAGAGTGATCTCCTTGAGCATGCTTGCAATTACTCTCATCAATTGGGACTCGGTGCGGCATCGGATTACCTTCTGGCTTCCGATGTGAAATCCATGCAGCGGTACTTTACCTGCCATTCCGCTTGGTCCGGTTCAGAACCTGCTCCCAATCCTGAGCCACCCTCTGCCTGAAATGAGATGCCTTAGCGAGTTGGCGTTAACGCCGACTTTTGCGTCGCACCCATTTTCAGGAAAAAACCATGTTACGTGCTATTCAGGCAGCGTGTCTGTCTGCTGTTCTATCTGTGCCGGTTGTCGCAAAAGCGGCGGACCTCATCACTGCTGATCATGCTATTGATCTGGCTATCAACGTTGACCCCGCCATCAAAGCAGCGGAGGCTGGCGCGGATGCGTCAACGGCGGGCTTAAGACAAGCTGGAAAGTTACCCAATCCGACACTCGGTATGGAGGTGGAAAACTTCGGCGGGAGTGGGTCGGTCGCTGGCCTGCGGAGTGCAGAATATACGCTGGCTTATGGTCAAACCGTCGAGTTGGGGGGAGATCGTGGTGCACGTAAGGCCATGGCGAACGGCAACGTCAAACTTGCGAATGCGCAACTCGTCGTACAGCGTCTCGATACCGCGAAGTCGGTGCGGGAAGCCTACATTATTGCCCTGTCAAACGAGGCAAAATTAGAGCTGGTCCGCGAGCGGGTCCTCTTTGCGCAACATATTGTCCGTGCAGTGAAGCAGCGTGCGAGCAAAGGGCGGGACTCCGCGATGGTTGTGCGTCAGGCACAGGTGAATGTCGCACAAGCCGAAGTGGACCTTGTGCAAGCTGAACGCAACTATCAACAATCCCGCATGCAACTTGCGTCCCTTTGGAATGGCGCGGATGACGGCTTTGTTTTGGACAAGTCGGCGTTTCGCGAGCCTGCCAATGATGAAGGCATCGTCCAAGCGGGAGCGGAGCAGAGCTTTCCCGATTTGGAATTATACGAAGCGCTTTCAATGCGGGCGAGCGCCGGGATCAAGCTTGAACAAGCGCGCGCGCTTCCCGATCCTGAGTTCAGTGGCGGGATCAGGCGCTTTGAAGGCACCGACGAAACGGCTTTCCTTGTTGGCGTTTCGATCCCGTTCCCTGTTCTCGATTCAAACCGGAACAATATAGATCGGGCGCAATCGGAACTCCTTCAGGCCGATCTCTCTAAAGTTTCCGCCCATCGCAAGCTCACTCAACAGCTGGCGGCTGTGACCGCTGATCGTGATAATGCGCGAATTGAGATTTCTACCCTCAGGGCAAACGTAATACCGCAAGCGGAAGAGGCGCTCAGTCTCGCCAAGAGCGGTTACGACCAAGGCGCATTCTCGTATCTGGAAGTAACAGATGCCTCACGCAATCTGAATGTCGTTCAAGAACGCTTGGTCGAGGCACTTCAGAGATATCACATCAGTGAGATTAGCATTGCCCGTCTGACGGGGCAGGGTGTGAGCGCGACTGCGGCGCCACGTCCGTAAGCCAACAAATATCTTGATGGCGGATCAACACGCTCGGTATTCGCCTTTTCACAAACAGATTTGATGCCGCAGCGCCATTCCGTGAGCGCAGCGCATTTCAGCAATATCCGGCAATAGGAGAAATAATATGACGAGACGAAATCTTACAGTGGTTGCTCTGGTGCTTTTGCTTATTGGCGGTGGCTATTGGTACTTCGCCGGAAGCGATGACCATGAGAGCGCAGATCACGCGCATACTGAGGCAGGTGGCGAAGATGAACACGGTGCAGAAGAAGCCGATTTTGAACGCGGACCGAACAACGGGCGCCTGCTCAAGAAAGACGACTTCTCTCTGGAGATTACAATTTTTGAAAGCGGAGTGCCGCCTCAATTTCGCGTCTTTGCCTATGTCGATAGCAAGCCAATCGATCCATCCACAGTGCAGCTTTCGATGGAGCTGATCCGGCTTGATGGAGAAGTGAACCCGTTCACGTTTGTTGCAAAAGACGGCGTGTTGGTGGGTGATGGAACGGTCGAAGAACCCCACTCGTTTGATGTCAAGGTGAAGGCTTTGCATGACGGACAGACGTATGAATGGGCGTATGATTCATACGAAGGTCGCACGACGATCAGTGCGGATGCCGCAGATAACTCCGGTCTGAAAGCAGAGCCGGTTGGCCCTGCGACAATACGCGAAACCATTGCCCTCACAGGGCGGGTCGCACTCAACCCAAACACGACCGCCGAACTCAAAGCGAGGTTCCCCGGCATTGTCCGTAAGGTGAATAAGGAACTCGGTGCGTTGGTCAATGCAGGCGATGTGCTTGCTACAATTGAAAGCAATGAGAGCTTACAAGTCTACGAATTGAAATCGCCTGTGTCCGGTGTCGTCTTGAGCCGCAATGCCAGCGTGGGTGAGGTCGCGGGCGATGAACCGCTCTTTACGGTTGCAAACCTCTTGGACGTTTGGGCGGAGTTTCATGTTTTCTCAAGAGATATGGACAAGGTGAAGGTTGGCCAGAAGGTCACAGTGCGCGGTGTCGAAGGAAAAGTCGAAACACTTGGCACAATCGCTTCGCTGCTGCCGATTACAGAAGCATCCAGTCAGACAGTGGTGGCACGCGTCATTGTCGACAATGCTCATGGGCATTGGCGCTCCGGCATGACTGTTCGCGGCGACGTAATTGTGAACGAGCGGGAAGTGCCGCTCGCTGTGAAGACGATTGGCCTGCAACGGTTTCGTGATTTTACGGTGGTGTTTGCGCAGGTCGGTGAGACTTACGAAGTGCGCATGTTGGAGTTGGGCGCAAATGACGGCCAATGGGCCGAGGTATTGAGCGGGATGAAGCCCGGCACGAACTACGTCAGTGAAAATAGCTTCCTGATCCGTGCCGATATCGAAAAATCCGGCGCAAGCCACGACCATTAAGGAGGGCGCCATTATGCTAGAACACCTCATACATTTCTCGATCCGCCAGAGATGGTTGGTTATGATCATCGTCGTCGCGCTCAGTGCCGTCGGTGTCTACAACTTCAATCAGCTGCCAATCGATGCTGTTCCCGACATCACCAACGTACAGGTGCAGGTCAATACCGAGGCACCGGGCTTCTCACCTCTGGAAGCCGAGCAGCGCGTGACCTATCCCATCGAAACCGCTATCGCTGGATTGCCGGGGCTGCACTACACGCGATCTTTATCCCGCTATGGGCTAAGTCAGGTCACCGTTGTGTTTCAGGACGGTACGGACATCTATTTTGCGCGGCAACTGATCGCTGAACGGTTGCAACAGGTGAAGAGCCAAATTCCTAGTAATCTTGAACCCACGATGGGGCCGATTGCGACGGGTCTTGGCGAAATTTTTATGTATACGGTTGAACCCGTTGAAGGTGCAAAAAAGCCCGACGGAAGCGACTGGTCGCCAACGGATCTGCGCGAGTTGCAGGATTGGGTTGTCAAACCTCAACTGCGTAACCTGAAAGGTGTGACCGAAGTCAACACAATCGGTGGCTTTGAAAAACAGTTTCATGTCACGCCCTATCCCGAAAAACTTCTGTCTTTCGGCCTGACGATTGCCGACGTAATGACGGCACTTGAAAGGAACAACGGCAATATAGGTGCGGGATATATTGAGAAAAATGGTGAGCAATATCTCATCCGTGTTCCGGGGCAGGTTCAATCCATTGGGGACATAAGCCGGATCATCGTCGCGCAGCGTGACGAGTTGACGATCCGTATTCTCGATGTGGCGGATGTCATTATGGGCGAAGAGCTGCGTACAGGTGCGGCCACTCAGAACGGCAAAGAAGTTGTGCTTGGCACAGTCTTCATGTTGCTTGGTGAGAATAGCCGCGAGGTTTCGCAGCGCGTGGCAAAGCAACTGGAAGAAATTAATCGCAGTCTTCCCGAAGGTGTCATTGCCAAAACGGTTTATGATCGGACAACACTCGTTGACCGCACGATTGCGACCGTCCAAAAAAATCTTTGGGAAGGCGCATTGCTGGTTGTTGTGATTTTGTTTCTGTTGTTGGGCAACATCCGCGCCGCACTGATTACGGCGGCTGTCATTCCGATCACCATGTTGATGACTATTAGCGGCATGGTGGCCAACAAAGTTTCCGGCAATTTGATGAGTCTCGGCGCTTTGGACTTTGGCCTGATCGTTGATGGTGCTGTGATCATTATCGAAAACTGTTTGCGGCGTTTCGGTATGGAGCAACACAAGCTCGGTCGGTTGCTGACCAAGGAAGAGCGTTTTTCTCTGGCGTCTCTCGCGACAGCCGAAGTGGTGAAGCCTAGTCTTTACGGCGTCATCATTATTACCGTTGTGTACATACCGATTTTTGCGCTGACGGGCGTGGAAGGAAAAATGTTCCAGCCGATGGCCTTCACAGTGGTCACGGCGCTCTTGGCCGCGTTGCTTTTGTCATTCACATTCGTTCCCGCTGCGGTCGCCCTTTTTGTCACCGGAAAAGTGGAAGAAAAAGAGAATTTCATACTTCGTAAGGCGCGGGAGTGGTATGAGCCAAACCTTCATTTTGCTTTGCGCAACAGCAAGAAAATGGCGCTGGGCGGATTGATTCTTGTGATCCTCAGTGGCATCGGTGCATCGCGTATGGGTGCGGAGTTTATTCCGAGCCTCGATGAAGGTGATATTGCGCTTCACGCGTTGCGGATACCCGGAACGAGTCTTACTCAAGCCGTGAAGATGCAAAAGGCGCTCGAAGAACGCATCAAGAAGTTTCCTGAAGTCAAAGAAGTCTTCGCCAAACTTGGTACAGCGGAAGTGGCGACTGACCCCATGCCGCCAAGTGTGGCGGATGCCTTTGTGATTTTGAAGGATCGCTCAGAATGGCCTGATCCAAGCAAGCCGAAGGTCACTTTGGTGAGTGAGATTGAAAAAGCCGTCAAAGAAATTCCGGGCAATAACTACGAGTTTACACAACCTATCCAAATGCGTTTCAACGAGTTGATATCCGGCGTGCGCAGCGACGTTGCTGTAAAGGTCTATGGCGATGATCTCGAAACGCTACTCGAATATGGTGAAAAGATTGAAGCGGTGATTGCCACAATTCCGGGTGCCGCCGACGTCAAGACAGAGCAAATCACGGGCTTGCCGGTGTTGAGTATCAAGCCTGATCGTGATGCGCTTGATCGCTACGGGATGAATGTTGCCGACGTACAGGAAGTTGTCGAAGTTGCGACCGGCGGCAAAGCCGTTGGTCAGATATTCGAAGGCGATCGACGTTTCGATCTTATCGTGAGATTGCCGGAGGTGTTGCGGAACGATTTGGAAGCGTTGAAGCGCCTTCCGATACCTGTGCCTGCGTTCGCGACTGATGACCCGCATCCGTTCGGCTATGTCCCACTATCGGAAGTGGCGAGTATCGAAATCGCTCCGGGACCAAACCAAATCAGCCGCGAGAACGGCAAGAGGCGGGTTGTTGTGACGGCCAACGTTCGCGAGCGTGATCTTGCTTCGTTTGTGTCGGAGTTGCAGATCTCGGTGCGTGACAAAGTTGAGCTACCTGCGGGTTACTGGGTCGAGTATGGCGGTACGTTCGAACAACTGATTTCCGCCAGCAAGCGATTGCAGATTGTTGTGCCAGTAGCGCTTCTGCTGATTTTCTTCCTGTTGTTCTCACTATTCAAATCCACACGAGACTCCCTGATCGTCTTTTCCGGCGTACCTCTCGCCCTTACTGGTGGTGTTCTGGCTTTGGCATTGCGAGACATTCCCCTGTCCATCTCAGCCGGTGTTGGTTTCATCGCGCTTTCCGGCGTGGCGGTGCTGAATGGTGTGGTCATGGTTTCCTTCATTCGCAAATTGCTGGATGAAGGGCTTGGGATCGACGAAGCTATCGTTGAGGGGGCGCTAACGCGGTTACGTCCGGTTCTGATGACGGCGCTTGTGGCAAGCTTAGGTTTTGTGCCAATGGCGCTCAATGTCGGCGCGGGTTCTGAAGTTCAGAGGCCGCTCGCGACGGTTGTTATCGGTGGCGTCATCTCTTCAACGATATTGACGCTCTTGGTCTTGCCAGCTCTCTACCGCCTCTTCCATCGTGAAGAGCAGGATTTCAAGGAGTGAATTTGAGCGGGTGGATCAAATTGTTCCCAAAACCAAACCGCGCGTTCCTTCGGACGTCACTTCCAATTTTGTGACTGTCCAAGCAAGTTTTTTCTCCGTTACGAAAAGGGCCCATTCATTCGGAGCTACAATTGCAAATATACAAAATGCTTCAATTTGCTTTGCAACATTGCTCCATGTGTGTCGATCAGTAAACGAAGGAGCAGCCTTGCCCGATGGATGTGTATGCCATTCTCCAACATAGGTCTTGGTTTGACCAGATGACTGCCATGCTCGCTGCGCTGCAATCTGATGAATGGGGTCTATTTTTGTGAACGAAGTTGGAGCTGAAAGGTCAGTTGGTCCGGGGATTGTAAAATCCGTTATTTCAATGTGCGGCCCTCTATACTGACCGATGAACACGCCGCCTCGCTCAGTACGTCCTTTGCTACTTACTGCCTCTCTCTCAAGGTGTTCCCGGACATTGTGCTGAAGAAGTACATGACCCTCAAATCGCTCAATCCCCAGCAGACGCACATTCAGGGCAGGCATTGATTTTCTTGGGGTTTGTATCATCGCGAGCCCTTGTGGTTTTTTTATCAATTGTGATTGTGCGGAGGCGGGGAGAAGGGGCTCCATTGGACCAATCTAACGCCATCTGGAGTGCCAAGGCGCCCGCCATAGTAGGAGCCGCAACACCATAGGGGACAAAGCGTCCTTCACCACAAGCAGCCGCCGTTTGCTCTGTTCCGGCATCTGGTTTCATAGGGTCAAAACGCCACCGGCTTGGACTTCCTTCCTTCAAGCATCTGAAACATGCGAACTCGGAGTCATCGACAAGCAGCGCTTGGGCAGCGGCCCCATTACCAAAAAGCCAAATGTGAAGCCGACTAGGTACCTTCTTGTTGGCGCGATGCCGAATGGCGAAATAGTGGTTGATCGAATTTGAAAGCGCTTCTTCGCCCGTTGCATCGATAACTAAATCTTGCCCAACGAGATGGGGAAGGTGAGCGACGGCGTCTTGGTGAATAGTGGAGATATTGGCGTCAGGGAATTGGCGCAGAAGTTCCTCTTTCATGGCGTCCACCTTCCGCTTGCCGGTGTGGGTAGGGCCAAGATAATGACGCCCAATATTGCCTGGCTCTAGCGTTTGATTGTCCAACAACATAAAAGCTCCGCCGCAGTGTCCGGCGCCACTTTGCACGAGCATTTTCGAGAGGTGACTTCCGATTGTTCCACATCCCACAAGGGCAATTCTTTTTCCGGCTAACGATTGTTGCTTGTGCATATTGCGCTCAAATATGAATTGAGGGTCGAAGCGACTACCTGAAAGCCTCTCAATAGGCTGACGATCTGCCAAGAGTTGACGCAGACCAATTTTCCGCGAGGCAGCGCTTCTAGGTGTATGTCGGATGGGAATTCTAATGCCGACACAACCATTTGGCGCGTGCAGGAAGAAAAGCGCCGCAGTTATCTGTTTTTCAGATTGAAAGTCGAAAAATGCCCCGTATTTTTTTTCAGTGACGTTTGTCAAGTATTCGACAAAATCCGTAAGTGATTGGGGCCGTGTTTGTCCGGGAATGAAAGTGAGATTTTTGTCTAAGCGGATTACATTGGCGAGATGAGCATTACGTTTTGAAGTCTCGGAGTAAATTCCAAAGCGCATTAAGGCCGCCTGATCATGCGTAAGTAGCCATCGACCATCCTCCGACCTATAAAATCGCGCTTGATAAACCCCTTTGCCTGACAGGTCATAATAAAAATGAGAACCGCCCCAATGTTGTGGGAATTCTGCGGCAATTTCATCACTCAGGTATTTGTGGGTTAGCGCTCGCTGCAGGCCTTGTTTTGCGAGACCTAAACAAAGTTGAACGCTTCCAACTACATCGTAACGATCAAGAATGACGTCGCCGTCACTGGCGAAGCATAAGCCACCGGTAGTGCTGAGGTGCGCCAACACATCCGGTGCTTCTTTTTCCGGCCGGAGTAGTTCCACCGTTGGCAGGTGAGAGAATTCCAAGTCTGAAAATGTAATTGCAACAGATATACTTCTGTTATCTGCCCGCAATGTACCGATAAACCGAAAACTTAGTGTTTGCTTTCGATCTCGCTCGAAACCTTCGGCAACAAGTGTTTGGCGGAATAACTGTTGTCGGTCGTCAATATTCATCCAGAGATAGTGCGCGGCACAATTGGCGACGCGGTCCGACGTGGTTCATAAGTGTAAACCGTTGTCTCTTCAGATTCCAAGTCTATAAGCGCTTCATCAGTGGGGATGCGCGGACCGAAAAGATTTTGCAGATGCCGGATAGCGAGACCTTTGTGAACGGTTTCTTGCAGTGCATTTTGTAATCCCGCATAAAGTCGCTCCGCGCCAGTGACGAACTCCGTCCGCTCTTGGTCGCTCCATTCTTCATTCAGTAACTGATCATCTAAAACAGGGTTTTCGATTGATCCTGCGAGCAATCTGGGAAGTTGCTCAGCGACCAATAAGAGAGCTAGATCGTGGCGGCTCTTGGGTGGTGCGCCATTGAAATCGTCAAAAATCCGAACAGCACAGGCCATGAGCGAGAGCGAAGAGAGGCTGGACTTTTTCCATGTAAAATCTCGCCATCCTTTAAGATAGCGGCAGACGTATCGAAGGCTTTCACCGTGATCTCGGATTGCCTCAAGAAACCAATCTTCGATTTTACGTGGGTCAGATTCCAGCCACCCTTTGTCGCGGACTGCGAGCATGATTTGATCGTCTCGCAAGCTCTTGAACATAGGTTCTGAAAAAGAGACGTCATCAACTGCGCTATCCGCCGCAGCAAACTCTGCGCTTGCACGCGCAGCCTCGACCAATCGCTCGAACTCTTCATCGGGAATCGCATAGAGTGGCACATCAATATGAGCCAAGTCTGAGATTTTGACTCGTACACAAGAATTCTTGGACGTATCGAGTATCCACCCTTGGGTTTTGCACATTGTGGAAAGTGCATTTTCTACCGCTTTAAAATATCCCCTTGCGGTCAAAGCAGGCCGATTGCTTTTTACAAGATAAGAAGTGGGCAAAAACACACCATCGTCGTAGTCGATTTCCTGCGGTGGTTTGTGGGCCGGATCATTGAGTGTGTGGTAAACGGCGCTGCCTTGCATACGGAACTTGGGGCGCAACGAAATACTGCCACCGTCCTGCAGAAATGCCTGGTCGATTAATCCATGAGACTTAATCACATGCTCCTGAAGTGGCATGCCTTCCCGCAAAGTCTTGCGGATGAGGTCGCGAGCGTCTCTCAGAGCCTGTTGCTGCTGGGCAGATATTTTCAGATTGCCCGAATATCCGTTGTGTTTATCGGTTCCTGCAAACAGACGATGTGCGTTTAGCGTGCCCTTCATGGTACTCTTATTCCCTCGATCCGCGTCAAATGGTAGCACCACATATAGTGATGTACCGTTTTTGTTCAAGGGGTAACCGCTAGATGTACCAAGTCCTTGGTGTACCTACGCTTTTGCGATTTTATGGAATGCTGGTGGCCCTATTGGCCTTTGGGCTTGCGTCAAATCTGTGGGGATTTGCACCTCAGCTCGCAGACCTGCATTTGAATTTAATCTCTGCGACCGTATTGGCGGCGACGGGATTTGTCGCCCTGATTGGCGGCACTGGGTTTTTTGCAGTGTTGTGCCGGCACGCCGGATTGTGGCGTATTTTTCCGGATATCGGGGGGGAGTATTCTGTTGAAATATCCTCTAATTGGAGTCTGATCCAAGATCGAACGCTGTCTGATACGAAGGACAGTGTGGCAAGAGCACCGTTTGTTAAGACCGGGACGCTGTCTATCAAAGCTGACCTGTTTCGTGTCCAACTGGCTTTAAAGATGGATGATGGTTATCTCACTTCGGATACCGTGGCATGCTCGATTGTGCCTTCCGGTGGTGGCGGACGACCAAGTCTTTATTACGTTTTTAGAAGTGAGGTTGCTGTACCGGCGCAGACCGATAGCAATACGCATTTTGGAGCTGCACGAATACCTATTCCAGTTGGGAAAATGCCTACCGTTTTAGAAGGAGATTATTGGACCAATCGAAACTGGCATCGCGGGCTGAACACTGCTGGTCGAATTCGCCTTACGCGAGTGCTTTAGCGCCAGCTGTGAGTGCAGTGGCCCGCAAGGGGGAAAAAGGTCGCTTTTGGTGCGGAGCGGAACATGCTCTCTATTTCTGTCTTGGTGTCTGTCTAACGACTAGGTCTAAAACGTCGACAGGTTAGTTGCCTAGGGAGCAGGCCTAGGGAGCAGGCCTAGGGAGCAGGCCTAGGGAGCAGGCCTAGGGAGCAGGCCTAGGGAGCAGGCCTAGGGAGCAGGCCTAGGGAGCAGGCCTAGGGAGCAGGCCTAGGGAGCAGGCCTAAAAGAGCTGCTAAGCCCCTTTTTGACGGAACCCAAAACGACTTTTCGCGAGGCAAATTAGGCTCGCTGTTACCCCGTGTGTTACCCCAAGCGAAAATGGGGCGTTGAGCGCCAAGCGCTAAAAACACGTAACGCATTGATTTTATTGAAAGAAAAATGGTGCCCCCGACAAGATTCGAACTCGTGACCCCCTGATTACAAATCAGGTGCTCTACCAACTGAGCTACAAGGGCGTACCACGGCGCGGAACATACGGAGCATGGCCTCGGCCTGCAAGCGTTCCGTCGCGGTTTTTTGACGGGATTACAAACTTCTGCGAAAGAGTTCGTAAAGCGCGACGGCGGCGGCGTTCGACACATTGAGGCTCTTCATGTCGCCAGCCGCGGGCAGGCGGGCCAGAAGATCGCAATGTTCGCGTGTGAGGCGTCGAAGGCCGGCGCCTTCCGCGCCCAGCACCAAAGCGACTTTGGCCCCCAGCTTCAGTTCGTGCATCGCCTGATCGCCCTCGCCATCAAGGCCGATCACTTCAAAGCCGAGTTCCTTCAGCTCCTCCATGCCGCGCACGAGATTGGTGATGCGGGCGATCTTGACCTTTTCGAGCGCCCCCGAGGCGGCCTTGGCCAGCACGCCCCCCGGCACCGGGCTGTTGCGTTCGGTCGTCACGAGGCCGGTTGCGCCGAAGACGGCGGCGGAACGGAGAATCGCGCCGAAGTTATGCGGATCGGTGACCTGATCGAGGACCAGAACCCGGTTTGCCCCATAACAGGCTTCGTCAATCGTCAGCTCGGGCAGGGGGGAGGCCTTGAGCGCGATTCCCTGATGCACGGCCCCATGGGGCAGGAGATCGGCAATTTCCTCATTGGTCATGATTTCGGGCAGAATACCCCTATCATTTGTGAGGCTGATGCCGTCCCGGGCACATTCGGCCTCGGCATTGCGGGTCAAAACCAGCCGTTTGAGATCGCGGTCGGGATTGGCCAACGCGGCGGAAACGGCATGAAAACCATAGAGATAGCTGTCATCGCCGCCCTTGTTGGGGCGTTTGGGGCCGGGGCCCTGACGGCGCGGGCCGGGGCGGGCGCCCTGGGGTGCGGCACCGGGTCGATTCTTGTGGGGGGGCCGGGGGCTTTGCTTGCGTGTTGTCATGCCGCGCCTTATATTCCGCTCATCGGGCTCATGCAAACGCCCTCCGAACAGTGTCCTTGAACCGCATGCGGGCGGAGACGAGGACGCTGCGGAGGCGTTTCAGCTTTTGGGACCGGGGATTTTTGTTGACAGGAAGGCGCCAAACCGGAATAAAGCCGCCCGTGCTCGAAGCAGGCCGGCTGCACCGAACCAACCCGCGAACTCATTGGGATTTCTCAGCATTTGACATCGGACACGGAGGGGTGCCCGAGTGGCTAAAGGGGACGGACTGTAAATCCGTTGGCTAAGCCTACGTTGGTTCGAATCCAACCCCCTCCACCACCATTGATTGATCCCCGGGATCAGTCTTGGCCGATGAATGTGGATGAATGTGAGAGTGGATCCGGGTTTGGGTCATGTGGGTTTGGGTCATGTGGATTTGGGGCATGTGGATTTGGGGCATGTCGTTTTGACGACAGCGCCGAGCGACCGGACGGAAGGGTACGAGCAGGCGGGTGTAGCTCAATGGTAGAGCAACAGCCTTCCAAGCTGATGACGAGGGTTCGATTCCCTTCACCCGCTCCAACGCTCCGCCGGGCGGATGCCGGGTCGGGGTTCGAGGCGCGAAAGAACAAGGGCCGTCGCCATGTGGCGGCGCTGTATTGACCAGATCGATCATGCTGCCGCAGGCAGGGTGACGAGAGATCAAACGAAGGTGACGAAGCCGATGGCTAAAGAGAAATTTGAGCGCAATAAGCCGCATTGCAACATTGGCACGATTGGTCACGTTGACCATGGCAAGACGTCGCTGACGGCTGCGATCACGAAGGTTCTGGCGGAGACGGGCGGGGCGGTTTATTCGGCTTACGACCAGATCGACAAGGCGCCGGAAGAGAAGGCGCGCGGCATCACGATCTCGACGGCGCATGTCGAGTATGAAACGGCCAACCGCCATTACGCGCATGTCGACTGCCCCGGTCACGCTGACTATGTGAAGAACATGATCACGGGCGCGGCGCAGATGGACGGTGCGATCCTTGTCGTGTCGGCGGCTGACGGCCCGATGCCGCAGACCCGCGAGCACATTCTGCTGGCCCGTCAGGTCGGTGTACCGGCGCTTGTCGTGTTCATGAACAAGGTTGACCAGGTTGACGATCCGGAACTTCTGGAACTGGTTGAAATGGAAATCCGCGAGCTTCTGTCGAGCTATGACTATCCGGGCGACGATATTCCGATTGTCAAGGGTTCGGCGCTTGCGGCTCTTGAAGACAAGAATCCCGAAATCGGCCATGACGCCATTCTGGAGCTGATGAAGGCGGTTGACGCCTACATCCCGCAGCCGGAACGTCCGATCAACATGCCGTTCCTGATGCCGATCGAAGACGTGTTCTCGATCTCGGGCCGCGGTACGGTTGTGACGGGTCGCGTTGAGCGCGGCGTTGTGAAGGTCGGCGAGGAAATCGAGATCGTCGGCATCCGTCCGACGCTGAAGACGACATGCACGGGCGTTGAAATGTTCCGCAAGCTGTTGGATCAGGGTCAGGCGGGCGACAATGTCGGCGTGCTGCTGCGCGGCACGAAGCGCGAAGAAGTCGAGCGTGGCCAGGTTCTGTGCGCGCCGGGTTCGATCACGCCGCATACCGAGTTTGAAGCTGAAGCCTACATCCTGACGAAGGAAGAAGGCGGTCGTCATACGCCGTTCTTCACGAACTACCGTCCGCAGTTCTACTTCCGCACGACGGACGTGACGGGTGTCGTGACGCTTCCCGAAGGCACCGAAATGGTGATGCCGGGCGACAATGTGAAGATGAATGTGACGCTGATCGCGCCGATCGCCATGGAAGAGAAGCTGCGCTTCGCGATCCGTGAAGGTGGCCGCACCGTCGGTGCCGGCGTCGTCTCGAAAGTGTTGAAGTAAGGTCACGCCGCCCGATCCCGTATCGGGGCGTGGTTCTAGGAGTGTAGCTCAATTGGTAGAGCACCGGTCTCCAAAACCGGGGGTTGGGGGTTCGAGCCCCTCCACTCCTGCCACTCTCGGCGGGATGGCCCGGTGAAGAGGCCGCAGATATAAAGGCACCCGTCCTGTTGTTGGCGGGTTGATGTTGGAACGCAGGAAGGGATTCAAGGATTAAAGATGGCCAAAAGCAATCCGCTTGAGTTTCTCCAGCAAGTCCGGTCAGAAGCCACGAAAGTGACCTGGCCGACAAGGCGCGAAACCATCATCACCACTGTCATGGTTTTCATCATGGTGGTGTTTGCGACCGTATTTTTCTTTCTGGCCGACCAGGTGTTGAGCTACGGCGTTTCTTTCGTACTCGGCATCGGCGGCAATTGAGGTTGCGGGCCCCCGCCCGTTAGAGAATAAACATGGCCATGCGCTGGTATATCGTTCACGCCTATTCGAACTTCGAGAAGAAGGTCGCTGAGGCTATTCGCGAGCAGGCTGAGCAACACGGCCTGAGTGATCATTTCGAAGAAATCCTGGTGCCGACCGAAGAAGTGGTCGAAGTGCGCCGTGGACGGAAGATCAACGCGGAACGCAAGTTCTTCCCCGGCTACGTGCTGGTGAAGATGGATATGACGGATGAGACCTATCATCTCGTCAAAGAGACACCGAAGGTGACGGGCTTTCTGGGGGCGGATAACAAGCCGCAGCCGATCAGCCAGGGCGAGGTCGATCGCATTCTGCATCAGGTGCAGGAAGGCGTGGAGCGGCCGAAGCCTTCGATCACGTTCGAAATCGGCGAACAGGTGCGCGTCGCGGACGGGCCCTTTGCGTCGTTCAATGGTTTCGTCGAGGAAGTCGATGAAGAAAAGGCGCGGCTCAAGGTTGCCGTGTCGATTTTCGGCCGTGCGACACCGGTCGAACTCGAGTATGCACAGGTCGAAAAGCTCTGAGGAGCCGATTGATTTGCGCATGTTGTGGGAGATGCGTCGGGTGACTATCCGATGCAGCGTTGACCACTAACCCATTAGAGCCGGACAAGCCGGCAGGGGAACTGAAATGGCGAAGAAGATCGAAGCCTATATCAAATTGCAGGTGAAGGCGGGCGCTGCCAATCCGTCGCCGCCCATCGGACCTGCGCTCGGCCAGCGCGGCCTCAACATCATGGAATTCTGCAAGGCGTTCAACGCCGCGACGCAGAAGATGGAACAGGGTATGCCGATCCCGGTCGTGATCACGGCCTATTCGGATCGTACCTTCACCTTCAAGATGAAGACGCCGCCCGCCTCCTATTTCCTGAAGAAGGCTGCCGGCCTGACCTCGGGCTCCAAGACTCCCGGCAAGACGGTCGCCGGTTCGGTGACGCTGGCGCAGTGCCGCGAAATCGCTGAAACCAAGATGGTCGATCTCAATGCGACTGATCTCGATCAGGCAACGAAAATTATTGCCGGTTCCGCCCGTTCCATGGGCCTGCAGGTTGTGGAGTAAGGGTCATGTCAACAAAAGAACCAAAGCGTATTACCAAGGCTCGTGAAGGCGTTGATCCCAAGAAGATCTACGGCATCGACGAAGCGGTGAAGATGGTCAAGGCGCGCGCCACGGCGAAGTTCGATGAGACCATCGAAGTCGCGATCGCGCTTGGCGTTGATCCGCGTCATGCCGACCAGATGGTGCGTGGCGTTTGCGCCCTGCCAAACGGTTCGGGCCGCACGGTGCGTGTGGCCGTGTTTGCCCGTGGCGACAAGGCCGATCAGGCGCGCGCAGCAGGCGCCGATATTGTGGGTGACGATGATCTCGCCGAGATCATCCAGAGCGGCAAGATCGAATTTGATCGTTGCATTGCGACACCTGACATGATGCCGCTGGTTGGTCGTCTGGGCAAGGTGCTCGGGCCGCGCGGCCTGATGCCAAACCCGAAGGTCGGCACGGTGACGCCGGATGTGGCTGAAGCCGTGAAGGCTGCCAAGGGCGGCGCCATCGAGTTCCGCGTCGAAAAGGCTGGCATTGTCCAGGCGGGCGTGGGCAAGGCGAGCTTCACGGAAGAACAGATCATCGGCAATATTCGCGCCCTGCTCGACGCTGTGCAGAAGGCGAAGCCGACGGGTGCCAAAGGTACCTACATCAAGAAGATTGCGATCAGCTCCACCATGGGCCCTGGGGTCAAGGTTGAGACGCAGACAGTTATGGGCGCTGCGTAAGCGGCTGCCGACGCGATTTTCGCCGGGTTTCGATCCGGCGGGAAAACGGACGGGACGCGTGAACACTCTGACTGCAATGCAGTGAGAGTGCTCACGCCATCGTCCGTCTACCTGTCCAAGACTGCAGGCGCCAAAGCTCGTTTGAGCGGCGGCTTAATTGCCAGTGTGCAACCAGCATAGACGGGCGTTTGAACAGTTTCACGAAGGCCATCCGGTTTTCGGGGAACGGTTGGAACCCGGGACAGGCAAGTGAGCGCCGCGTGATGCGGGCGCGAAGCTTCTCTGCTTCGGGCTTGCGGCAGGCGGCAAATTGCCAAATGGCGTGTGGAGGGCCGGACAATCCGGACCAAGACCGCCCCCAAGCGCACGAGGGTTTCGTGCGCACGGAGAGAGCAAGTGGATAGAGCCGAAAAAGCAGAGCTCTTTACGCACCTCAAAGGGGTCTTTGAGACCGCCAATGTTGTTGTCGTAGCCCACTATAGCGGCCTCAGCGTGAACGAGATGTCAGATCTCCGTTCACGGATGATGCAGGTTGGCGCCCAGTTCAAGGTTACGAAGAACCGGATTGCCAAGCTCGCTCTGGATGGCACCCCGATGAGCCAGATCGGTGATCTGTTCACGGGGCCGACGGCCATTGCCTATTCGGATGATCCGGTTGCAGCCCCCAAGGTTGCAGCGGCATTCGCCAAGGAGAACCAGAAGCTGGTGATCCTGGGTGGTGCCATGGGCAGTACGGTTCTCAATCCGGCTGGAGTGAAGCAGCTTGCTGATCTTCCGTCGCTTGATGAACTGCGTGCCAAGTTGCTGGGCATGATCCAGACACCTGCGACCCGGATTGCCGGTGTTGTGCAGGCGCCTGCAGCCCAGCTTGCGCGCGTGCTGAATGCTTATGCCACCAAGAGCGAAGCGGCCTGATCCTCACGGGTCCCGCTGTCGTGTTTCGATACCCAACCGAACCCTATAGAGAGAATTGAAAATGACTGATCTCGCAAAAATCGTTGAAGACCTTTCGAACCTGACGGTTCTGGAAGCTGCCGAACTTTCGAAGATGCTTGAAGAAAAGTGGGGCGTTTCCGCCGCTGCTCCGGTGGCTGTTGCCGCCGCTGCCGGTGCTGCCGCGCCCGCTGCCGAAGAAAAGACCGAATTCGATGTCATTCTTGCCGCCGTTGGCGAAAAGAAGATCGAAGTGATCAAGGAAGTCCGTGCGATCACCGGTCTTGGCCTCAAGGAAGCCAAGGATCTCGTCGAAGGTGCTCCGAAGTCCGTCAAGGAAGGCGCGACGAAGGACGAAGCCGAGAAGATCAAGGCCCAGCTCGAAAAGGCTGGCGCCAAGGTCGAACTCAAGTAATTCGACTGAATGCTGTGGACGGGACGAGGGGCGGGTGCCTTTCGTCCCGGACATGCTCCGCTTACGGAGCAAAAGAGACAATCAGGCTGTTTGACCGGGCCGCCAGATTGACCCCCCATGAAAGGCCCGGCCGCCGTTCTAGAGCAGAGCGTTGCGAGGAGCACAGATGACGCAGTCCTTCACTGGTCGCAAGCGGGTTCGTAAAACCTTTGGGCGCATTCCGCAGGTCGCGGAGATGCCGAACCTTATCGAGGTTCAGAAATATTCATACGACCAGTTCTTGCAGGTCGATGAACCAACGGGCGGTCGCGAGGAGCAGGGTCTCCAGGCGGTCTTCAAGTCGGTTTTCCCGATCAGCGATTTCTCGGAAACGGCAACTCTGGAGTTCGTGCGTTACGAATTCGAGCAGCCGAAATATGACGTGGAAGAGTGCCAGCAGCGCGGAATGACATTCGCGGCGCCGCTGAAGGTCACGCTGCGCCTGATTGTGTTTGAAGTGGACGAGGACACGGGCGCCAAGTCGGTCAAGGACATCAAGGAGCAGGATGTCTATATGGGCGATATGCCGCTCATGACCGAGAATGGCACTTTCGTGATCAACGGCACCGAGCGCGTGATCGTCTCGCAGATGCATCGTTCGCCAGGCGTGTTCTTTGACCACGACAAGGGCAAGACGCATTCGTCTGGCAAGCTCCTGTTTGCCGCGCGCGTCATTCCTTATCGCGGTTCATGGCTCGACTTTGAATTTGACGCCAAGGACATCGTCTTTGTGCGTATCGACCGTCGCCGCAAGCTGCCGGTGACGACACTGCTTTATGCGCTGGGTCTCGACTCGGAAGAAATCCTCGGCACGTTCTACAACAAGGTGACTTACACCCAGGTGAAGAATGGCTGGCGCGTACCTTTCGATGCGGAACGCTATCGTGGCGTGAAGCCCGAGCGCGATCTGATTGATGCCAAGACCGGCAAGGTTGTTGTCGAGGCCGGCAAGAAGATGACGCCGCGCCTTGCGCGCAAGCTCGCCGAAGATGGCCTCAAGGAATTGCTCGTTCAGGAGATCGATCTCATCGGCCGTTATCTGGCCGAAGAAATCGTCAATCTGGAAACGGGTGAAATCTATGCCGAAGCCGGTGACGAGATCAATGAGACGCTGCTCGGTCAGCTTGCGGAAGCAGGCTATAGCGAGTTCTCGACACTCGATATCGACCATGTGAACACGGGTGGTTTCATCCGCAACACGCTGGCGGTGGACAAGTGCACGAGCCGCGATCAGGCGCTGATCGACATTTACCGCGTCATGCGCCCCGGCGAGCCGCCGACGCCCGACACGGCTGAAGCGCTGTTCCAGAGCCTGTTCTTCGACAGCGAACGCTACGACCTCTCGGCCGTTGGTCGCGTGAAGATGAACATGCGCCTTGACCTTGATTGCCCGGACACGATCCGTGTGCTGCGCCGCGAAGACATCATCGCGGTCATTGCCACGCTGGTCGGTCTGCGCGACGGCAAGGGCGAAATCGACGATATCGACAATCTCGGCAATCGCCGCGTTCGCTCGGTGGGCGAGCTGATGGAAAATCAGTATCGCGTCGGGTTGCTGCGCATGGAACGCGCGATCAAGGAACGCATGTCGTCGGTCGATATCGACACCGTCATGCCGCATGACCTGATCAATGCGAAACCTGCCGCCGCTGCCGTTCGCGAATTCTTCGGCTCCTCGCAGTTGTCGCAGTTCATGGATCAGACCAATCCCTTGTCCGAGATCACGCATAAGCGCCGTCTTTCGGCGCTTGGACCTGGCGGTCTGACACGTGAACGCGCGGGCTTCGAAGTGCGCGACGTGCATCCGACGCATTACGGCCGTATCTGCCCGATTGAAACGCCGGAAGGTCCGAATATCGGTCTGATCAACTCGCTGGCGACCTTTGCCCGCGTCAACAAGTATGGCTTCATCGAGAGCCCTTACCGCAAGGTGAAGGGCGGCAAGGTGAGCGACGAAGTCGTTTACATGTCGGCGATGGAAGAAAGCCGCTACCGCGTGGCGCAGGCGAATGTGCCGATCAGCAAGAAGGGCGAGATCGAAGGCGAACTCGTCAATTGCCGCATCGATGGCGACTTCGAAATGGTGCCGCCCGAGCAGGTTGACTTCATGGACGTGTCGCCCAAGCAGATCGTCTCTGTGGCGGCGGCGCTTATCCCGTTCCTTGAGAACGACGACGCCAACCGCGCGCTCATGGGCTCGAACATGCAGCGTCAGGCTGTACCGCTGATCCGCGCCGATGCGCCGCTTGTCGGCACCGGTATGGAAGCGATTGTGGCGCGCGACTCGGGCGCCGCCATTGGCGCACGTCGCACGGGTGTCGTCGATCAGGTTGACGCGACACGTATCGTTATCCGCGCGACGGAAGAAAATGATCCGTCGAAGTCGGGTGTCGATATCTACAATCTGCGCAAGTTCCAGCGTTCGAACCAGAACACCTGCATCAACCAGCGTCCGCTGGTGCGCGTGGGCGACCGGGTGCAGAAGGGCGACATCATTGCTGATGGTCCGTCCACGGAGCTTGGCGATCTGGCACTGGGTCGTAACGTGCTTGTCGCGTTCATGCCCTGGAATGGCTACAACTTCGAAGACTCGATCCTGATTTCGGAACGCATCGTGCGCGACGACGTGTTTACGTCGATCCACATCGAAGAGTTCGAAGTGATGGCGCGTGACACGAAGCTCGGGCCTGAAGAAATCACGCGCGACATTCCGAATGTCGGCGAAGAAGCGCTCAAGAACCTCGACGAAGCCGGCATTGTCTATATCGGTGCCGAAGTGAACCCCGGCGATATTCTCGTCGGCAAGATCACGCCGAAGGGCGAAAGCCCGATGACGCCGGAAGAAAAACTTCTGCGCGCCATTTTCGGTGAAAAGGCTTCCGACGTTCGCGATACATCGCTGCGTCTGCCGCCCGGTGTCGCCGGCACGGTTGTCGAAGTGCGCGTGTTCAACCGCCACGGCGTGGACAAGGATGAACGCGCCATGGCGATCGAGCGCGAAGAAATCGAGCGTCTTGCCAAGGACCGTGACGACGAGTTCGCCATTCTCGAACGCAACGTCTATGGCCGTTTGCAGGAACTGCTGCTCGGCAAGCAGATCGTCACCGGACCCAAGGGCATGGAGCCCGACAGCAAGGTGACGCAGGCGGCGCTGGACGAGCTGACCAAGGGTCAGTGGTGGCAGATTGCGCTGAAGAACGAAAAGTCGCTGGCGGAAGTCGAAGCGCTGAAGAAGCAGTTCGACGAAGGCCGTGATCGTCTTGAAGCCCGTTTTGCCGACAAGGTGGACAAGCTTCAGCGCGGTGACGAGTTGCCGCCTGGCGTCATGAAGATGGTCAAGGTCTTCGTGGCTGTGAAGCGCAAGCTGCAGCCCGGCGACAAGATGGCCGGTCGTCATGGCAACAAGGGTGTGATCAGCCGGATCGTGCCGATGGAAGACATGCCCTATCTGGAAGATGGCCAGCCTGTCGATATCGTGCTCAATCCGCTGGGCGTGCCGAGCCGCATGAATGTCGGTCAGATTCTCGAGACGCATCTTGGCTGGGCCTGTGCGGGCCTTGGCAAGCGCATCGGGCGTGCCCTTGAAGCCTATGAGCGTGAAAACAAGCTCAAGGAACTCAAGGACCTTCTCAAGACGATCTATGGATCGGACGAGACGGTGGCCTCGCTTGATGACGAGCAGATCGTGGAACTTGCGGGCAACCTCAAGGCGGGCGTGCCGATTGCAACGCCTGTATTCGACGGCGCGCATGAACCCGACATTGTCGACATGCTGGAGCTTGCCGGTCTGCACCGCTCGGGCCAGTCAACGCTTTGCGATGGCCGTACCGGTGAGACTTTCGACCGTCAGGTGACAGTGGGCTACATCTATATGCTCAAGCTGCATCATCTCGTGGACGACAAGATCCACGCCCGTTCGATCGGACCCTACAGCCTCGTGACGCAGCAGCCGCTGGGTGGCAAGGCGCAGTTCGGCGGACAGCGTTTCGGCGAAATGGAAGTGTGGGCGCTCGAAGCATATGGCGCTGCCTACACGTTGCAGGAAATGTTGACGGTCAAGTCCGACGACGTTGCCGGCCGCACCAAGGTCTATGAAGCGATTGTTCGCGGCGATGACACGTTTGAAGCGGGTATTCCCGAAAGCTTCAACGTGCTCGTCAAGGAAATGCGCTCGCTCGGCCTCAATGTCGAGTTGCTGACGCCGCAAGCCAGCTAACCAACAAGGCGACGCGCTGCTCATGATGAGTGGCGCGTCGCAGCCTTTCTCCGGCGATCGGTGTAAGGCGAACGAAATCACTATACGGGGTATGCGGACGGATGGCCCCACCGGACGCGAATTTCAAACCCCGTTGGCCTGGAGGCCTGTACGCAGGAGAAGTCCATGAACCAAGAGCTCATGAACGTTTTCAATCCGACAACCCCGACGGCGACGTTCGATCAGATCAAGATCTCGATCGCGAGCCCGGAGCGGATTCATTCCTGGTCATTCGGCGAGATCAAGAAGCCGGAAACGATCAATTACCGCACGTTCAAGCCTGAACGCGACGGCCTGTTCTGCGCCCGCATCTTTGGTCCGATCAAGGATTACGAATGCCTGTGCGGCAAATACAAGCGGATGAAGTACAAGGGCATCATCTGCGAAAAATGCGGCGTTGAAGTGACGCTTTCGAAGGTCCGGCGTGAACGCATGGGCCATATCGAACTGGCGGCGCCCGTTGCGCATATCTGGTTCCTCAAGTCGCTGCCGTCCCGCATCGGCATGCTGCTCGACATGACGCTGAAAGATCTTGAGCGCGTTCTCTATTTCGAGAACTACATCGTGCTTGAGCCGGGTCTGACGCCACTCAAGGAACGTCAGTTGCTCAGCGAAGAAGAGCTGATGGATGCGCAGGACCAGTATGGCGAAGACAGCTTCACCGCCAAGATCGGCGCGGAAGCCATTCGCGACATGCTCGAAGCGATGGACCTGGAAAAGACGGCCGCTGATCTGCGCGTCGAAATCGCCGAGTCCACGTCGGAACTCAAGCCGAAGAAGCTCGCCAAGCGCCTGAAGCTGATCGAAGCCTTCATCGAATCCGGCAACAAGCCGGAATGGATGATCCTGACGGTTGTGCCGGTCATTCCGCCGGAACTGCGTCCGCTCGTGCCGCTGGATGGTGGCCGTTTTGCGACCTCCGACTTGAACGATCTCTATCGTCGCGTCATCAACCGCAACAACCGTCTGAAGCGTCTGATGGAGTTGCGTGCGCCCGACATCATCATCCGCAACGAAAAGCGCATGTTGCAGGAAGCCGTGGACGCGCTGTTTGACAATGGCCGTCGTGGCCGCGTCATCACGGGCGCCAACAAGCGTCCGCTGAAGTCGCTCGCCGATATGCTCAAGGGCAAGCAGGGCCGTTTCCGTCAGAACCTGCTCGGCAAGCGTGTCGACTATTCGGGTCGTTCGGTGATCGTGGTGGGGCCGGAGCTGAAGCTGCATCAGTGCGGCCTGCCCAAGAAGATGGCGCTCGAACTTTTCAAGCCGTTCATCTATTCGCGTCTGGAAGCCAAGGGTCTCTCGGCGACCGTGAAGCAGGCCAAGAAGCTCGTTGAAAAAGAACGTCCTGAAGTCTGGGATATTCTCGAACAGGTGATCCGCGAACATCCGGTGCTGCTCAACCGCGCCCCGACGCTGCATCGTCTTGGCATTCAGGCTTTTGAGCCTGTGCTGATCGAAGGCAAGGCGATCCAGTTGCATCCGCTTGTCTGCGCCGCTTTCAATGCCGACTTCGACGGCGACCAGATGGCCGTTCACGTGCCGCTGTCGCTTGAAGCCCAGCTTGAAGCCCGTGTGCTGATGATGTCCACCAACAACATTCTGCATCCGGCCAACGGTGCGCCGATCATCGTGCCGTCGCAGGATATTGTGTTGGGTCTCTATTACTCGACGATCCAGAAGGTCAATGAACCGGGCGAGGGCATGATTTTCGGCTCGATGGCCGAAATCGAGCATGCGCTTGCCGCCAAGATCGTGACACTGCATGCCAAGATCAAGGCGCGCTACACAACGGTGGATGAGAATAACAATCCGTTCACGGAAGTTGTTGAAACAACGCCGGGCCGCATGATGCTGGGTGAGCTTCTGCCGAAGCATCCGCAGGTGCCGTTTGGTCTCGTCAATCGCCTGCTGACCAAGCGCGATATTTCGCGCGTGATCGACGTGGTCTATCGTCATTGCGGCCAGAAAGAGACGGTCATTTTCTGCGACCGGATCATGGCGCTTGGTTTCCGCGAAGCCTTCAAGGCCGGCATCTCCTTCGGCAAGGATGACATGGTCATTCCCGAAGAGAAGCAGAAGCTCGTTGATGAAACCGCATCGCTCGCCACCGAATATGAGCAGCAGTATATCGACGGTCTCATCACGCAGGGTGAGAAGTACAACAAGGTCGTTGACGCCTGGGCAAAGTGCACAGACAAGGTCGCCGATGTGATGATGCAGAAGATTTCCTCGGTTCAGATGAACCAGGAAACCAATCGCGAAAAGCCGATCAACTCGATCTACATGATGGCTCACTCCGGTGCGCGTGGTTCACCCGCCCAGATGAAGCAGCTTGGCGGCATGCGCGGTCTCATGGCCAAGCCGTCGGGTGAAATCATCGAGACGCCGATCATCTCGAACTTCAAGGAAGGTCTGACCGTTCTTGAATACTTCAACTCCACCCATGGTGCGCGCAAGGGTCTGGCTGATACGGCTCTGAAGACGGCCAACTCGGGTTATCTGACACGTCGTCTCGTCGACGTGGCGCAGGACTCGATCATCACCTCGCATGATTGCGGCACGGATGGTGGCATCACCGTTCAGGCTGTGATCGACTCGGGCGAAGTCATCGTCTCGCTCGGCACCCGCGTTCTTGGTCGCACCACGGCTGAAGACGTGCTGGAACCGGCTTCCGGCACGGTCATCGTTCCGCGCAACACGCTGATCGAAGAGAGCCATGTCGATGTGATCGAAGCGGCGAACGTGCAGTCGATCCGTATTCGCTCCGTGCTGACTTGCGAAGCTGTGACCGGTGTTTGCGGCGCCTGCTATGGCCGCGACCTTGCCCGCGGTACGCCCGTCAATATGGGTGAAGCGGTTGGCGTCATTGCGGCGCAGTCGATCGGTGAACCCGGTACGCAGCTCACCATGCGTACCTTCCACATCGGGGGTGCGGCGCAGGTGGCGGATAACTCCTTCGTTGAGTCCAACCATGCCGGTACGGTTCGCATCGTGAACCGCAACGTCGTGAAGGACTCTGAAGGCAAGCTCGTGGTCATGGGCCGCAACGTGCAGGTACAGATCATTGATGAGCACGGCGGCGAACGCGCTTCGCACAAGCTCACTTATGGTTCGCGTCTGAAGTTTGACGATGGCGACAAGATCGAACGTGGTCAGCGTATTTCGGAATGGGATCCTTACACCGTTCCGATCCTCACCGAAGTCAATGGCACGGTCGAGTTCGAAGACCTTGTTGATGGCGTGTCGATCCGCGAAGTGGCAGACGAGGCCACCGGCATTTCGAGCCGCGTCGTGGTTGACTGGCGCGCCAGCCCGCGTGGCAGCGAGCTGCGTCCGGCGATGATCCTGAAAGACCCCAACGGCAAGATCCTGAAGCTCGCCAGCGGCAATGATGCGCGTTACCTCCTGTCGGTGGACGCCATTCTGTCGGTGGAAAATGGCTCGACGGTTCATGCCGGTGACGTGCTTGCCCGTATTCCGACCGAAGGCGCCAAGACGCGCGACATCACCGGCGGTCTGCCGCGTGTTGCCGAACTCTTTGAAGCCCGCCGTCCCAAGGACCACGCGATCATCGCGGAAGTCACGGGCCGGGTCGAATTCGGCAAGGATTACAAGAACAAGCGCCGCATCATCGTGCACCCCTCGGATGAGAGCCTCGAACCGATCGAGTATCTGATCCCCAAGGGCAAGCACATCACGGTGCAGGAAGGCGATATCATCGAGAAGGGTGAGTTCATCCTCGATGGCCATCCCGCACCGCATGACATCCTGGCCATTTCCGGCGTCGAGATGCTCGCAGCTTATCTCGTCAACGAAATCCAGGACGTTTACCGTCTGCAGGGCGTGGGCATCAACGACAAGCACATTGAAGTGATTGTCCGCAACATGCTGCAGAAGGTGGAAGTGACGCATCCGGGTGACTCGATCACGCTGCCAGGCGAACAGCTCGACAAGACCGAGTTTGAAGAAATCAATGCCAAGCTCATTTCGCAGGGCAAGACCCCTGTGACGGCTGTGCCCGTGCTTCTCGGCATCACCAAGGCGAGCTTGCAGACGCGTTCCTTCATCTCGGCGGCCTCGTTCCAGGAAACGACGCGCGTGCTGACCGAAGCGGCTGTGGCCGGCAAGGTGGACGAGCTGATCGGCCTGAAGGAAAACGTGATCGTGGGGCGTCTGATCCCGGCGGGCACGGGCGGCATCCTCCAGCGTCTGCGCAGCGAAGCCAACAAGCGCGATGAGAAGATCCTTGCCGAGCAGGTGAGCGCCAGCCCGGCGATTGTTCCGGCGGGTGAAGCGGCGCCGGAAGTCGCCTGATCCACGCCATCGCTACAATATTAAAGAGGGCCGTCCGATCATTCGGGCGGCCCTTTTGCCTGGGAGTGTCCCCGTTTTATCGGGAACCAGCCAGAATCCCAGCCAGAATCCCAGCCAGAATCATTGCCGATCAAAATGGCAAAAGCCAAATCTCTTCAGGGCGTCAGGCGGGAGATTCGCGGGCATCGGGGCATGATTTTCACGTGACTGGTGCTGGTTATGGGTGAATAATGCCGATCTGGCGGCCTGAAACGGTGCGCAAACGCATTTTCCCCGGAATCCATTGATTTTCTTAAGGTTCACGCTTGACGGGCCAGGGGGCGCAGAGTAGTTTCCGCGAACTTCAGCTCCCGGTAGTAGAGCAGTCCGCGACGAAGCGCCTTAAGTCCTTGAGACTGAAAGCCTTGTTCGGATCTAGACACTGGAGCCCAAAACCGAAAGACGAGCACTGGCGCATGACCTCGGCGCAAGCCAAAGGTCCTCTGCATATGGATGCTGAACCCGAGAAGGTTTTGCATCCGTAAACGCACGCAGCCTCCCAGGGGCTGCGTGGCACCATTTGTTTTTAACAACGAGATCGAGCACGAATGCCCACGATCAATCAGCTCATCCGGAACCCGCGCAAGCCGCTGGTGAAACGGAACAAAGTGCCGGCCATGGAGGCCTGTCCGCAGAAGCGCGGCGTTTGCACGCGCGTCTATACGACGACGCCGAAAAAGCCGAACTCCGCTTTGCGTAAGGTCGCTCGTGTCCGTCTCGTGAACGGCTTTGAAGTCACAAGCTATATCCCTGGCGAAGGGCACAACCTGCAGGAACACTCCGTGGTGATGATCCGCGGCGGCCGCGTGAAGGATCTTCCCGGCGTTCGCTATCACATCATTCGTGGTGTGCTTGATACGCAGGGCGTGAAGGATCGCCGTCAGCGTCGTTCGAAATACGGCGCGAAGCGTCCGAAGTAAGGAACATAGAGCATGTCGCGTCGTCACCGCGCAGAGAAGCGAGAAGTCATTCCGGATGCCAAGTTTGGCGATCTGGTGCTGGCCAAATTCATGAACAGCCTGATGTATGATGGCAAGAAGTCTATTGCCGAAAGCATCATCTATGGCGCGTTCGACCAGATGCAGAAGAAGGCCGGCGTCGATCCGATCCGCACCTTCCATGACGCGCTGGAAAATGTGATGCCCGCCATCGAAGTGCGTTCGCGCCGCGTTGGTGGTGCGACGTATCAGGTGCCGGTTGAAGTCCGCCCTGACCGTCGCAAGGCGCTGGCGATCCGCTGGATTATCACGGCAGCGCGCGCCCGCAACGAAACAACAATGGTGGGTCGCCTGTCTGGCGAACTTCTCGATGCCGCAAATAACCGCGGTTCGGCCGTCAAGAAGCGTGAAGACACGCATCGCATGGCTGAAGCCAACCGCGCCTTCTCGCATTATCGCTGGTAAGAATAGTTTTCCAGAGGCACTACCGTCATGTCACGTACCACAAAGCTCGAAGACTATCGCAATATCGGCATCATGGCTCACATTGATGCCGGTAAGACGACCACGACCGAGCGCATTCTGTACTACACAGGCGTGAGCCACAAGATCGGCGAAGTCCATGATGGCGCTGCCACGATGGACTGGATGGAGCAGGAACAGGAACGTGGCATCACGATCACGTCCGCGGCGACCACATGCTTCTGGAAGGGCAAGCGTATCAACATCATCGATACGCCTGGCCACGTTGACTTCACCATTGAAGTCGAACGGAGCTTGCGCGTTCTCGACGGCGCAATCACGGTGTTTGACTCCGTTGCCGGTGTTGAGCCGCAGTCGGAAACCGTGTGGCGCCAGGCTGACAAGTATGAAGTGCCGCGTATGTGCTTCGTCAACAAGATGGACCGCATCGGCGCCAACTTCTATCGCTGCGTGGACATGATCAAGGATCGCCTTGGCGCAACTTCGATCGTTCTGCAGTTGCCGATCGGTTCGGAATCCGAGTTTGAAGGTCTCATTGACCTGCTCGTCATGAAGGAAATCATCTGGAAGGATGAGAGCCTCGGCGCCGAGTTCGAATATCGCGACATTCGTGAAGACCTCGCTGATCAGGCGGCTGATTATCGCGCCCGCATGATCGAGCAGGCCGTCGAAATGGATGACGATGTTCTCGCCTCCTATCTTGATGGCACCGAGCCCGATGTTGACACGCTGAAGCGCTGCATCCGCAAGGGCACGATCACACGCCGTTTTGTGCCGGTGCTTTGCGGCAGCGCCTTCAAGAACAAGGGCGTTCAGGCAATGCTTGACGCCGTTGTGGATTATCTGCCGTCGCCGCTCGACATTCCGGATGTCGAGGGCGTTGATCCGCGCGACGAAGAAAAAGTGCTGACACGCAAGGCTGCCGACGATGCGCCTGCTGCGGCTCTTGCCTTCAAGATCATGAATGACCCCTTCGTGGGCTCGCTGACTTTCGCCCGCGTCTATTCGGGCACCTTCACGGCCGGTATGGGCGTGATGAATTCGACGAAAGACGGTCGCGAGCGTATCGGTCGCATGCTTCAGATGCATGCGAACAGCCGCGAAGATGTCAAGGAAGCTGTGGCGGGCGACATCATCGCGCTTGCCGGCCTCAAGAATACGACGACGGGCGACACGCTGTGCGATCCGAACCAGCCGATTATCCTTGAACGGATGATCTTCCCTGAACCGGTTATCGAAGTGGCTGTTGAGCCGAAGACCAAGGCTGACCAGGAAAAGATGGGCGTTGCGCTCAATCGTCTGGCTCAGGAAGATCCGTCCTTCCGTGTGAAGGTTGATGAAGAATCCGGCCAGACCGTTATCAAGGGCATGGGCGAACTTCATCTCGACATCATCGTTGACCGCATGCGTCGCGAGTTCAAGGTTGAAGCCAATGTCGGCGCGCCGCAGGTGGCTTATCGTGAAACGCTGACGAAGCGCGCTGAAATCGACTACACCCACAAGAAGCAGACCGGTGGTTCGGGTCAGTATGCCCGCGTCAAGCTCGTGTTCGAGCCCGGTGAACCTGGTTCGGGTTTTGCTTTCGAAAGCAAGATCGTTGGCGGTTCGGTGCCGCGCGAATATGTGCCTGGCGTTCAGAAGGGCGTTGAAAGCGTGAAGGACAATGGTCCGCTCGCTGGCTTCCCGATGATCGACTTCAAGGCAACGCTGATCGACGGTGCCTATCATGACGTTGACTCGAGCGTCATGGCTTTCGAAATCGCGGCACGCGCCGCTTTCCGCGAAGGCGCGCAGCAGGCTGGCGTGAAGCTCCTCGAACCGATCATGAAGGTCGAGGTTGTGACGCCGGAAGATTATATGGGCGACGTGATCGGCGATTTGAACAGCCGTCGCGGTCAGATCACCGGCACCGAGCAGCGCGGCAATGCGCAGGTCGTCAATGCCATGGTGCCGCTCGCCAACATGTTTGGTTACGTGAACAACCTGCGTTCGATGAGCCAGGGTCGTGCACAATATACGATGAGTTTCGATCACTACGAGCAGGTGCCGCAGGCAGTTGCTGATGAAGTCAAGGCGAAGCTCGCCTGATCCAATAAACGAAGTCAGTTCCTAAGGATGGAGCGCCGAAATGGCTAAAGAGAAATTTGAGCGCAATAAGCCGCATTGCAACATTGGCACGATTGGTCACGTTGACCATGGCAAGACGTCGCTGACGGCTGCGATCACGAAGGTTCTGGCGGAGACGGGCGGGGCGGTTTATTCGGCTTACGACCAGATCGACAAGGCGCCGGAAGAGAAGGCGCGCGGCATCACGATCTCGACGGCGCATGTCGAGTATGAAACGGCCAACCGCCATTACGCGCATGTCGACTGCCCCGGTCACGCTGACTATGTGAAGAACATGATCACGGGCGCGGCGCAGATGGACGGTGCGATCCTTGTCGTGTCGGCGGCTGACGGCCCGATGCCGCAGACCCGCGAGCACATTCTGCTGGCCCGTCAGGTCGGTGTACCGGCGCTTGTCGTGTTCATGAACAAGGTTGACCAGGTTGACGATCCGGAACTTCTGGAACTGGTTGAAATGGAAATCCGCGAGCTTCTGTCGAGCTATGACTATCCGGGCGACGATATTCCGATTGTCAAGGGTTCGGCGCTTGCGGCTCTTGAAGACAAGAATCCCGAAATCGGCCATGACGCCATTCTGGAGCTGATGAAGGCGGTTGACGCCTACATCCCGCAGCCGGAACGTCCGATCAACATGCCGTTCCTGATGCCGATCGAAGACGTGTTCTCGATCTCGGGCCGCGGTACGGTTGTGACGGGTCGCGTTGAGCGCGGCGTTGTGAAGGTCGGCGAGGAAATCGAGATCGTCGGCATCCGTCCGACGCTGAAGACGACATGCACGGGCGTTGAAATGTTCCGCAAGCTGTTGGATCAGGGTCAGGCGGGCGACAATGTCGGCGTGCTGCTGCGCGGCACGAAGCGCGAAGAAGTCGAGCGTGGCCAGGTTCTGTGCGCGCCGGGTTCGATCACGCCGCATACCGAGTTTGAAGCTGAAGCCTACATCCTGACGAAGGAAGAAGGCGGTCGTCATACGCCGTTCTTCACGAACTACCGTCCGCAGTTCTACTTCCGCACGACGGACGTGACGGGTGTCGTGACGCTTCCCGAAGGCACCGAAATGGTGATGCCGGGCGACAATGTGAAGATGAATGTGACGCTGATCGCGCCGATCGCCATGGAAGAGAAGCTGCGCTTCGCGATCCGTGAAGGTGGCCGCACCGTCGGTGCCGGCGTCGTCTCGAAAGTGTTGAAGTAATTCAGGGGTTATGTCGGGGCGCGGTTCACCGCGCTCCGGTATTTGAAGCGCGAAAGCGCGAAGCCGACAGGCACAGGAATTGACTATGCAAAGGCAGAAAATCCGCATCCGGTTGAAAGGTTTCGATCACCGCGTGCTCGACATTTCGACCCGGGAAATCGTCAATACGGCGAAACGTACCGGCGCGCAGGTGCTGGGTCCTATCCCGCTGCCGACGCGACTTGAGAAGTTCACGGTTCTTCGTGGTCCGCATATCGACAAGAAGAGCCGCGAGCAATTTGAAATTCGGACGCACAAGCGTGTGCTCGACATCGTGGACCCGACACCGCAAACCGTCGATGCTTTGATGAAGCTCGATCTTGCGGCTGGTGTGGACGTCGAGATCAAGCTTTAAGCTGGATCTTGGATCAGAACGAGGAATGGGACCCATGCGTTCCGGTGTAATTGTCAAAAAGGTCGGAATGACGCGCCTCTTCATGGAAGATGGTCGTCATGTACCGGTCACGGTGCTGAAGCTCGACAACTGTCAGGTTGTCTCTCAGCGTACGGAAGATAAGAACGGCTATACAGCTGTGCAGCTCGGCACGGGGCTGGCCAAAGTGAAAAATGTGTCCAACGCTCAGCGTGGACAGTTTGCACGGGCCAATGTCGAACCGAAGCTGGAGATGGTCGAGTTCCGGGTCAGCCCGGAAAACATGCTCGATGTCGGTGTTGAAATCACCGCTGACCATTTCGTCGCCGGCCAGCTCGTTGATGCGAGCGGCACGTCGATCGGTAAAGGCTTTGCCGGTGTCATGAAGCGCCACAACTTCGGTGGTCTGCGCGCTTCCCATGGTGTGTCTGTCAGCCATCGTTCGCATGGTTCGACGGGTCAGCGCCAGGATCCGGGCAAGGTCTTCAAAGGCAAGAAGATGGCCGGTCACATGGGTGCCGAGCGTGTCACGACCCAGAATCTGGAAGTTGTGCGCACCGATGTCGATCGCGGCCTCATCATGGTCAAGGGCGCAGTGCCCGGCTCCAAGGGTGGTTGGGTTCTGCTGCGCGACGCTGTGAAAGTGAAGCTGCCTGAAAGCGTTCCGACGCCGGGTGCTTTCCGTCGCAGCGGTGAAGAAGCGGTTGCACAGGTTGCTGAAGCAGCGCCTGCGGAAGAGGCTGTCGTTGCCGAAGGCGACGGCGCCGAGAAGGAAGGTGCATGATGAAGGCCGACGTTATTACACTTCAGGCCAAGAATGCCGGTTCGGTTGAGCTTGCCGACGACGTATTCGCTCTTGAGCCCCGTCTCGACATTCTGCATCGCATGGTGAACTACCAGCTGGCCAAGCGTCAGGCTGGTACGCACAAGACAAAAGGCCGGTCCGAGATCAGCCTGACGGGCAAGAAGTTCGTCAAGCAGAAGGGTTCTGGCGGCGCCCGTCATGGCGATCGCAAGGCGCCGCAGTTCCGTGGCGGCGGCAAGGCCTTCGGTCCGGTTGTTCGCAGCCATGCGATTGACCTGCCCAAGAAGGTTCGTGCGCTGGCTCTCAAGCTCGCGCTCTCGTCCAAGGCCCGCTCGTCGGATCTGATCATCCTCGAAGATGCGAAGATGCCGGAAGCCAAGACCAGGGCCGTGAAGGAAGCATTTGCCAAACTCGGCCTGTCGTCGGTGTTGATCATCGATGGCGCCGTGGTGGACCAGAACTTCGCTCTGGCCGCGCGCAATATCCGCGACGTCGATGTGCTGCCAGTGCAGGGCATCAATGTTTACGACATTCTGCGGCGCCAGAAGCTCGTGCTCACCAAGGCCGCTCTCGAAAGCCTGGAGGCACGGTTCAAATGAAAGAAGAATATTACGATGTGATCGTGAAGCCGGTGATCACCGAAAAAGCGACGATGGCCTCTGAATTCAATCAGGTCATCTTCAAGGTTTCGCCGAAGTCCACGAAGCCCCAGATCAAGGAAGCGATCGAAAAGCTCTTTGGTGTGAAGGTGAAGGCCGTCAATACGCTGGTGCGCAAGGGCAAGACCAAGCGCTTCCGCGGCGTTGTCGGCAAGCAGAGTGATTTCAAGAAAGCGATCGTGACCCTCGAAGACGGGTTTTCGATTGATGTGACGACCGGACTTTAAGGCCGGACAGAGAGAAGCCTGAACCATGGCACTGAAAACATATAAACCGACGAGCCCCGCACAGCGCGGCCTTGTACTGGTCGATCGCTCGGCGCTCTACAAGGGCAAGCCGGTCAAGGGTTTGACTGAAGGTCTGTCGAAGTCGGGCGGGCGCAACAATCACGGCCGCGTCACGGCGTTCAATCGCGGTGGCGGTCACAAGCGCAGCTATCGTCTTGTCGACTTCAAGCGCCGCAAGTTTGACGTCCCCGGCGTTGTTGAGCGTCTGGAATATGACCCGAACCGCACATCCTTCATCGCGCTGGTGAAGTATGAAGATGGCGAGCAGGCTTACATTCTGGCGCCGCAGCGCCTGGCTGCGGGTGACAGTGTTGTCGCCGGCGCCAAGGTTGACGTGAAGCCTGGTAATGCGATGCCGCTTTCGGCCATTCCTGTCGGCACGATCATCCACAATGTGGAGTTGAAGCCAGGCAAGGGTGGTCAGATTGCCCGTTCGGCCGGCACTTATGTGCAGCTCGTTGGCCGCGACCATGGTTACGCACTTGTGCGCCTGTCGTCTGGCGAACAGCGCATGATCCGCGGCGAGTGCATGGCGTCGATTGGCGCGGTGTCGAACCCGGACCACTCGAATATCACAATCGCCAAAGCTGGCCGTAATCGCTGGCTTGGCAAGCGTCCTTCGGTTCGCGGTGTTGCCATGAACCCGGTTGACCATCCTCACGGCGGCGGCGAAGGCCGCACCTCAGGTGGCCGTCATCCGGTGACCCCATGGGGCAAGCCGACGAAGGGCAAGAAGACGCGCCGGAACAAGGCGACCGACAAGTTCATCGTCCGTAGCCGCCACAAGCGCAAGTAAGGGATCTCGATATGGCACGTTCCGTCAAAAAGGGCCCCTTCGTGGATGGGTATCTGCTCAAGAAGGCAGAAACCGCGCGTACGTCGGGCCGCAAAGAAGTCATCAAGATGTGGAGCCGTCGCTCCACCATCCTGCCGCAGTTTGTCGGGCTGACCTTCGCCGTGCATAACGGCAAGAAGCACATCCCGGTGCTCGTGAATGAAGACATGGTGGGCCACAAGTTCGGCGAATTCGCCCCGACGCGCACCTTCTATGGCCACACGGCCGACAAGAAAGCGAAGAAGTAAGCCATGGGCAAAGCAGCAACAAAACGGCGTCTTGCCGATAATGAAGCGCAGGCCGTGGGTCGGATGATCCGCATCAGCCCGCAGAAGCTCAATCTTGTCGCCCAGTTGATCCGCGGCAAGAAGGTGGACACGGCTCTCGCCGATCTGACCTTCTCGCGCAAGCGCATCTCGGACGATGTGAAGAAGGTTTTGCAGAGCGCGATTGCGAATGCAGAAAACAACCACGACCTCGACGTCGATGATCTCATCGTCGCCGAAGCCTATGTGGGCAAGAACCTGGTGATGAAGCGCTGGCAGGCCCATGCACGTGGCCGCGTCGGCAAGCTGCAGAAGCCCTTCAGCCAGATTACGATTGTCGTGCGCCAAGTCGAGGAGACGGCCTGATGGGTCACAAGGTAAATCCGATTGGTCTGCGCCTCGGTATCAACCGTACGTGGGACTCGCGCTGGTTCGCTGGCCGTCATGAATACGGCAAGCTGCTGCATGAAGACATCAAGATCCGCGAACTCCTGAGCGAGCAGCTCAAGGCTTCGGGCATCTCCAAGATCGTCGTTGAGCGTCCGCACAAGAAGTGCCGTGTGACCATTCACACAGCGCGTCCCGGCGTCGTCATCGGCAAGAAGGGCGCTGACATTGAAAAGCTGCGCCAGCAGATCGGCAAGATCACGGCTTCGGAAGTTCATCTGAACATCGTCGAAGTCCGCAAGCCGGAAATCGATGCTACGCTCGTTGCCGAAAACATCGCGCAGCAGCTGGAACGTCGCGTGGCCTTCCGCCGCGCCATGAAGCGCGCCGTGCAGTCGGCGATGCGTCTGGGCGCTGGCGGCATCCGCATCAACTGTGCGGGTCGTCTGGGCGGCGCGGAAATCGCGCGCACGGAATGGTACCGCGAAGGTCGCGTGCCGCTGCATACGCTGCGCGCCGACATTGACTACGGGGTTGCGACCGCCAAGACCGCCTATGGCACCTGCGGTGTCAAGGTCTGGATCTTCAAGGGCGAAATCCTCGAACATGATCCGATGGCCTCCGAGCGCCGTGCGCTTGAAGGTGGTGGCGAAGGCGGTGGCGAGAATCGCGGCGGTGGCCGTCCGCGCCGTGAGGCAGCCGGTCGGGACTGAGGCTCAGACCTTGGTAAGCCGACAGTGAATTGAGCGAAGAGAGCTACGACAATGTTGCAACCGAAGCGCACTAAGTTCCGTAAGGCCCATAAGGGCCGCATCCATGGCAAGGCCAAGGGTGGGATGAATCTCGACTTTGGGGCTTACGGTCTCAAGGCGCAGGAACCGGCACGTGTCACAGCACGTCAGATCGAAGCGGCGCGCCGCGCGATCACCCGTCACATGAAGCGTGCGGGTCGTGTATGGATCCGTATTTTCCCGGATGTGCCGGTGTCGTCGAAGCCGACCGAAGTTCGAATGGGTAAAGGTAAGGGTACGCCTGAGTTCTGGGCCGCCCGTGTGAAGCCAGGTCGCATCATGTTCGAGATTGATGGCGTGCCGCTGGCGATTGCCGAAGAAGCGATGCGACTTGGCGCTGCCAAGTTGCCGATCAAGACAAGGTTTGTGGCCCGTCCGGGTGAGCAGGCGTAAGGCAGACGCGTTCCGCCGAAACGCGGGTTAACGAAAGGGTGAGGCCATGAAGGCCAGTGATGTGAGAGATATGACGCCAGACCAGATGCAGGATGAATTGCTGCGCCTCAAGAAGGCCCAGTTCAATCTGCGCTTCCAGGGCGCCAGCGGTCAGCTGGAAAAGACGTCAGAGATGCGCAAGGTCCGTCGTGACATTGCGCGTATCAAGACCATCCAGGGTCAGCGCGTGGCGCAGGCTGCTGGTACGAGCAAGGACTGAGGACAAGCGAAATGCCGAAAAGAATCCTGCAGGGTACTGTGGTCAGCGACAAGAACGACAAGACCGTCGTGGTGAATGTCGAACGCCGTTTCAAGGATCCCGTCCTCAAGAAGATCGTGCGGCGGTCCAAGCGCTACCATGCGCATGACGAAAGCAACGCGGTGAAGGTGGGCGAAACGGTGAAGATCCGTGAGTGCAAGCCGATCTCGAAGCTGAAGAAGTGGGAAGTTTATACGGAAGAAGCCTGAGCCAGTGTGTTCAGGACCTTTCCGAGCGAAGGCGGATTAAGTCATGATTCAGCAAGAGACAAATCTGGATGTCGCCGATAACTCAGGTGCGCGCCGCGTGATGTGCATCAAGGTTCTCGGTGGTTCCAAGAGGAAATACGCGACAGTTGGCGACATCATTGTTGTCAGCATCAAGGAAGCGATTCCGCGCGGCAAGGTGAAGAAGGGCGACGTCATGAAGGCGGTCGTCGTTCGCACGGCGAAGGACATCCATCGTGCCGATGGCAGCGTCATCCGCTTTGATCGCAATGCCGCCGTACTGATCAACAACCAGGGCGAACCCATCGGAACGCGCATTTTCGGACCGGTTACACGCGAACTTCGCGCGAAGAACCACATGAAGATCGTTTCGCTCGCGCCGGAGGTGCTTTGATGGCTGCGAAGATTAAAAAGGGCGACAAGGTCGTCGTTCTGTCCGGCAAGGACAAGGGCAAGAGCGGCACTGTGATCGGCGTGTTCCCGAAAGAGGATCGCGCGCTGGTTCAGGGCGTGAACATGGTCAAGCGTCACCAGAAGCCGTCACAGGTTTCGGCTGGTGGCATCGTGAACCGTGAAGCGTCGCTGCATATTTCGAATATCGCGATCGCCGATCCCAAGACGGGCAAGGCCACGCGCGTTGGTTTCAAGACGCTTGAAAACGGCACCAAGGTGCGCTTTGCCAAGTCGTCGGGAGAAGTGATCGATGGCTGATACTCAGTACACGCCCCGCCTGAAGGCAATCTATCTGGACCAGATCCGCAGCGCGCTGACGGAAAAGTTCCAGTACAAGAACGTCATGCAGGTGCCGCAGCTTGACAAGGTCGTGATCAACATGGGTGTTGGCGAAGCGGTCGCCGACTCCAAGAAGATCAAGAATGCCTACGAGGAGTTGCAGGCGATTTCCGGCCAGAAGCCGGTCATCACCAAAGCCAAGACCTCGATTGCGACCTTCAAGGTTCGCGAAGATATGCCGATTGGCGTGAAGGTGACCCTTCGCAAGGATCGCATGTATGAATTCATCGACCGTCTGGTGACGATCGCCCTGCCGCGCGTCCGCGACTTCCGCGGCCTGAATGGCAAGAGCTTCGACGGTCGCGGCAACTACGCTATGGGTCTCAAGGAACATATCGTGTTCCCTGAAATCGACTACGACAAGGTCGACCAGATTTGGGGTATGGACATCATCGTCTGCACCACGGCAAAGACGGACGACGAAGCACGGGAATTGCTGCGCGGGTTCAATTTCCCGTTCACGAAATAAGTTTTGGATCGGTTCGCTGAGGCGAACCCGACGGAGGTTTGGATGGCAAAGAAGAGCGCCATTAATCGGGATCAGAAGCGTCGCAAGCTGGTGGCCAAGTTTGCCAACAAGCGCGCAAAGCTGAAAGCGATGACGACGGATGCGAAGCTCTCGATGGAAGAGCGTTTCGATGCGCAGTTGAAGCTCGCCGAGCTTCCGCGCAATTCGTCGAAGACCCGCGTTCACAATCGCTGTGAAATCTCGGGACGTAGCAAGGCCTATTACCGGAAGCTGCGCATGTCGCGTATTGCGCTTCGCGATCTCGCCTCACGTGGCCAGATCCCCGGTATGGTCAAGTCGAGCTGGTGAGGAGTAACGCGCAATGACGATGACCGATCCTCTTGGCGATATGATCACTCGCATCCGCAACGCACAACTGCGCGGAAAGAGCAAAGTGGTGTCGCCCGCCTCGAAGCTTCGTGGCTGGGTGCTCGATGTGCTTGCTGATGAAGGTTTCATCCGCGGCTACGCAAAGGTTGACTACCCGAACGGGAAGTCCGAGTTCGAAATCGAACTCAAGTATAATGAAGGCACGCCGGTCATCCAGATGATCGAACGTGTGTCCACACCGGGTCGCCGCGTTTATTCGTCTGTGAAGACGATGCCGGTGGTGAGCAATGGTTTGGGTATTTCGATCCTTTCGACACCGAAGGGCATCATGTCTGATGTCGCGGCGCGGGAGCAGAATGTTGGTGGCGAGGTGCTCTGCCGCGTCTTCTGAGACGCCTGGCAGCACACGTCAGTAAGAGACGACGGGAAACAGAGACCATGTCGCGAATTGGCAAATATCCGATCGCTGTCCCAGCCGGGGTAACGGTCAAACTTGACGAGCAGGAAATTGCCGTCAAAGGACCAAAGGGTGAGCTGAAGCTGACCCTCGTTGAAGATGTGAGCGTGGAGCATGCCGATGGCAAGCTCACGGTGCGTCCACGCGAGGACACGCAGCGCGCTCGCGCGATGTGGGGCCTGAGCCGCACGCTGGTCGAGAACCTTGTGATCGGTGTCACCACCGGTTTCACGAAGAACCTGGAAATCAGCGGCGTGGGTTATCGCGCCGCCCTTCAGGGCAAGAACCTGCAGCTCAATCTGGGCTTCAGCCATGATGTTATTTATGCGATCCCTGAGGGAATCGAAGTAAAGGTTGGCAAGCCAACCGAAATTTCGATCAGCGGCATCGACAAGCAGAAAGTCGGGCAGGTTGCTGCCGAGATCCGCGCCTATCGCGGTCCTGAGCCTTACAAGGGCAAGGGCGTGCGCTATGCCGGCGAATTCATCTTCCGCAAGGAAGGCAAGAAGAAGTGAGCGGGATGCGGTCATGAACAAACTCAAGGTACTTCATCAGCGCCGGACGATGCGCAATCGCAGCAAGCTCGCCAAGATGGCCAATGGCCGTCCGCGTCTGTCTGTGTTCCGCTCGTCCAAGCATATCTATGCGCAGATCATCGACGACAGGAACGGCGTGACGCTTGCGGCTGCCTCGACGAAAGAGGAAGCATTCAACGGCAAGGGTACGAATGTCGATGCGGCGGTCGAGATCGGTCGCCTGGTTGCCCAGCGCGCCAGCGCTGCCGGCGTCAAGGATGTCGTGTTCGATCGCGGCGGTTACATTTTCCACGGGCGCGTGAAAGCGCTCGCCGAGGGCGCCCGCGAAGGCGGCCTCAACTTCTAAGGGATTGGCATAGTGGCACGGAAAGATTTTCGGGAACGGGAAGAGCGCGACAGCGAGTTCGTCGACAAGCTCGTCCATATTAACCGCGTCGCCAAGGTGGTGAAGGGCGGCAAGCGCTTTGGCTTTGCTGCTCTCGTCGTGGTTGGCGATCAGAAGGGCCGCGTCGGCTTCGGTCATGGCAAGGCACGTGAAGTGCCCGAAGCCATCCGCAAGGCGACGGAAGCTGCCAAGCGCGCGATGATCCGCGTGCCGCTGCGCGAAGGCCGGACGCTGCATCATGATGTCAATGGCCGCCATGGCGCGGGCCGGGTTCTGCTGCGTGCAGCCCCTGCCGGTACGGGTATCATTGCCGGTGGTCCGATGCGCGCCGTTTTCGAAACGCTCGGCATGCAGGACGTTGTGGCCAAGTCGCTTGGGTCAAGCAACCCCTACAACATGGTGCGCGCCACATTCGATGCGCTCAGGCATGAGCAGAGCCCCCGCATGGTGGCCGCGCGTCGTGGCAAGAAAGTCAGCGAAATTGTCGGTCGCCGCAGCGATGCCGCCGCCGAGGTCAGCGAAGCAGCTGTCGACTGAGGTCAAACTGTCGGCGTGACGACAGTCAGCGATACGGATTAGAGGAACAAGGACATGTCAGCGAAGAAATCAGACGGCGCCAGGACTGTGACCGTCCAGCAGATCGGGAGCCCGTTGCGGCGCCAGCCCGACCAGCGCCAAACGCTGATCGGCCTTGGCCTGAACAAGATGCGTCGTACCAAGACGCTGAACGACACGCCCGCGATCCGCGGGATGATCAACAAGGTCGCCCATCTCGTCCGCGTTGTGGACGAGGCTTAAGGGGTACGAGGCAGAGCCATGAAACTCAACGAAATCACAGATAATCCCGGCGCCCGTAAATCGCGCATTCGCGTCGGTCGCGGTATCGGCTCGACCAAGGGCAAGACCGGTGGTCGCGGCGTGAAGGGTCAGACCTCGCGTTCGGGCGTGGCGATCAAAGGCTATGAAGGCGGCCAGATGCCGATTCATATGCGTTTGCCAAAGCGCGGCTTCAATAACATTTTCCGGCTCGACTACAGCCCGGTCAATCTCGGCCGCATCCAGGTGGCGATTGATGCGGGCAAGCTCGACCCGAAAGCGAAGGTTGACGCGGAAGCCCTTGTCAAAGCTGGCGTCATCCGTCGCCCGCTGGACGGCATCCGTCTGCTGGCCAAGGGTGAGTTGAAGACCAGGCTTGATTTCGAAGTTGCCGGTGTTTCGGAAGCCGCCAAGGCGGCTGTCGAGAAGCTCGGTGGTTCGGTGAGCGTGATCGAGTCCCGCAAGGAAAAAGTGGCTGCGGCGGCAGCTGTGAAGGCAGCCAAGAAGGCGGCTAGATAAGTCGCCGTCTGAATGCGCGAAAGCGTTTTCCGGTTCCTGCTCAAAGGGTGAGATTGAATGGCTTCGGCGGCAGAACAGCTTGCGGCAAATCTGAACTTCTCCGCCTTTGCCAAGGCTGAAGAGCTCAAAAAGCGCATCTGGTTTACGCTGGGCGCACTCATCATCTATCGTCTTGGCACTTACATCCCGCTGCCTGGTATTGATCCGGCAGCGCTTGCCGATGTCTTCAAGCAGAACTCTTCGGGTCTGCTTGGCGTGTTCGACATGTTTGCCGGCGGCGCTGTTGGTCGTATGGCGATCTTCGCGCTGGCAATCATGCCCTATATTTCGTCTTCCATCATCATGCAGTTGATGACGACTGTTTCGCCCCAGCTTGAAGCTCTCAAGAAAGAGGGCGAGCAGGGCCGCAAGACCATCAATCAGTACACGCGCTATGGCACCGTCATTCTGGCGGCGCTGCAAGGCTATGGCATCGCTGTCGGTCTTGAAGGGGCGCAGCATGTGGTCATGGACCCGGGCATGTTCTTTCGTGTCTCGACGGTCATCACCCTTGTCGGCGGCACCATGTTCCTGATGTGGCTGGGTGAGCAGATCACCTCGCGTGGTGTCGGCAATGGTATTTCGCTCATCATCTTCGCCGGCATTGTCGCCAATCTTCCTCATGCCGTCGTCGGCACACTGGAACTTGGCCGCACCGGCGCGCTTTCAACCGGCATCATCCTGGTGCTCGGCGTCATGGTGGTTGCCGTCATCATGGGCATCGTGTTTGTGGAGCGCGCCCAGCGGCGTCTGATCGTGCAATATCCCAAGCGCCAGGTCGGCAACAAGATGTATGGCGGGGACAGCTCGCACCTGCCCCTGAAGCTCAATACTTCGGGCGTCATTCCGCCGATCTTTGCCTCGTCGCTGCTGTTGCTGCCAGTGACGATTGCCAATTTCACAGCCGGGCAAGGCCCTGAATGGCTGAACTCGGTAACGGCGCTGCTCGGCCAGGGCCAGCCGCTGCATATGGCGCTTTATGCCGCCGGCATCGTGTTCTTTGCGTTTTTCTATACGGCCATTGTCTTTAATCCGCAGGAGACGGCGGAAAACCTCAAGAAGTATGGCGGGTTTATTCCCGGCATCCGGCCCGGTGCGCGGACAGCCGAATATATCGACTATGTGCTGACGCGACTGACGGTGCTTGGTGCGGGTTATCTGGTCATCATCTGTCTGCTGCCCGAGATCCTGATTGCTCAGTACAAAGTGCCGTTTGCATTCGGTGGCACCTCGCTGCTGATCGTGGTCAGCGTGACCATGGATACGGTTGCCCAGATTCAGAGTCATCTCCTGGCGCATCAATATGAAGGTCTCATCAAGAAGTCGAAGCTGCGGGGAGCGCGTCGATGAAACTGATACTGCTTGGCCCTCCGGGCGCAGGAAAAGGCACTCAGGCCAAACGGCTTGAGGAACATTACGGTTATGTGCAGCTGTCGACGGGCGATATGCTTCGCGCCGCCGTTGCCGCCAAGACCGAAATCGGCAAACAGGCCGAGGCCATCATGGCGCGCGGCGATCTGGTGCCCGATGACGTTGTTGTCGGCATCATTGCAGAGCGCATTGAGCAGCCCGATGCCAAGAAGGGTTACATCCTGGACGGATTCCCGCGCAATGTGGCTCAGGCTGAAGCGCTGGACGCCATGCTGAAGAGCAAGGGCACCGAACTGGACGCGGTTGTGGAGTTGCGCGTTGATAGCGCCATTCTGCTCAGCCGTATCGAAACGAGGGCTGCGCAGACCGAGGGGGGTCCGCGCGCTGACGATAATGCCGAAGCGCTCAAAAAGCGCCTCGATGTCTATGACGAGCAGACAGCACCGCTGATTGCCTATTACGGCAAGACCGGCAAGCTCAAGACCGTCGATGGCATGAAGACGATGGATGAAGTGACCGCCGCGATCGTGGCGGCGCTTGGAATTGAAAAATCGAAGGGAAGTTTGCTTAACTGGTTGACTGGGAAGGCTTAAAACCTATAATCCCGGCCTTCGCGGCGACACTTTCAGCTTCTTTCCCGGTTTTTGGTATAAATCTGGCGGATTTCAGCCATTTTTAACCCAATTTTGACCGGGAATTTTGATGTAAGTGCCGGTTAAGCGATTCCCCCTGTGGCGTTTCCAGTCGTTCACCTAGCGTGAAACGGCGGTTTATGCACAGGTCATGTGAGAGCAGGAGAAGAACGTGGCTCGTATCGCTGGCGTCAACATCCCGACCAATAAGCGGGTGATTATCGCATTGACCTACATCACCGGTATTGGCAACGCCAAGGCCAAGGAGATCTGCGACAAGGTGGGTATCCCCGCCGAGCGTCGCGTGAACCAGCTGGCCGACGCCGAGATCATTCAGATCCGCGAAACGATCGACCGTGACTATCTCGTCGAAGGCGATCTTCGCCGCGACACATCAATGAACATCAAGCGCCTTATGGATCTTGGCTGCTATCGCGGCCTGCGTCACCGCAAGGGCCTGCCGGTTCATGGCCAGCGCACGCATACCAATGCGCGTACCCGCAAGGGTCCGGCCAAGGCGATCGCCGGCAAGAAGAAGTAAGATACCCGTTTAGATACCAGCCGGGGCGCTCTGAAGCGGCCCCCGCGTACCACGAAAGTTAGAGATCGATGGCGAAGGAAAAGACACGCATCCGCCGCAAGGAACGAAAGAATATCTCATCGGGTGTGGCCCATGTGAATTCGACGTTCAACAACACCATGATCACGATCACGGATGCCCAGGGCAACGCGATCTCATGGTCGTCGGCGGGCATGATGGGCTTCAAGGGCAGCCGCAAGTCGACACCCTTCGCCGCGCAGATGGCTGCCGAGGATGCCGGCAAGAAGGCCATGGAACATGGTATGCGCACGCTGGAAGTTGAAGTTTGCGGCCCGGGTTCGGGTCGTGAGTCCGCACTGCGCGCGTTGCAGTCGGTTGGCTTCACCGTCACGACGATCCGTGACGTGACACCCATTCCGCATAATGGTTGCCGGCCGCCAAAGCGCCGTCGCGTCTGACCTTCATTCTCACGAACATATGCAAGGTCACGTCCGGCTCGCACGATTGGATAGTGGAGCGGACGTTAAAGAGAGCAGGTGGCGGATTTCTCCCGCCCGGGCGCGTCGAGAGACGCCCCAAAACGGCATGAGGTTACTGACGTGATCCAGAAGAACTGGGAAGAGCTGATCAAACCGAACAAGCTCGAAATCAATCCGGGCCATGATCCGCTGCGTTTCGCAACAATGGTTGCCGAACCGCTGGAACGTGGCTTTGGCTTGACGCTCGGCAATGCGCTGCGTCGCGTGCTGATGTCGTCGCTTCAGGGCGCCGCTGTCACGGCCGTCCATATTGACGGCGTGCTGCATGAATTCTCGTCGATCGCCGGTGTGCGTGAAGACGTGACCGATATCATTCTGAACATCAAGCAGCTTGCGCTGCGCCTTCACGCTGAAGGCCCCAAGCGCATGACGCTGACGAAGACGGGCCCGGGCGTTGTCACCGCTGGCGACATCACCGTTGGTTCCGACATCGAAGTGCTCAACCCCGGCCTCGTGCTTTGCACACTGGACGAAGGCGCTGACATTCGCATGGAATTCACTGTCGCGCTTGGCAAGGGCTATGTCTCTTCCGACCGCAACCGTCCGGAAGATGCGCCCATCGGCCTCATTCCGGTGGACAGCCTTTACAGCCCCGTGCTGCGTGTTTCCTACAAGGTGGAAAACACCCGCGAAGGCCAGATCCTCGATTATGACAAGCTGACCATGCAGGTCGAAACCAATGGCGCGATCACGCCGGATGATGCTGTGGCCTATGCCGCCCGCATCCTCCAGGATCAGCTCCAGGTCTTCGTGAACTTCGAAGAGCCTGAGCAGAAGCAGATTGAAGAAAGCCGTCCGGAACTTGAGTTCAATGCCGCGCTTCTCAAGAAGGTGGATGAACTCGAACTTTCGGTGCGTTCGGCAAACTGCCTGAAGAACGACAATATCGTTTACATCGGCGATCTGATCCAGAAGACCGAAGGCGAGATGCTCCGCACGCCGAATTTCGGCCGCAAGTCGCTGAACGAAATCAAGGAAGTTCTGGCGCAGATGGGTCTCCATCTGGGTATGGAAGTTCCGAATTGGCCGCCAGAGAATATCGAAGAGCTGGCCAAGCGCTACGAAGACCAGTATTGATCGCCGAAAGGCATTTTGCGTTTGATGCAGCGTCTTGAGGACGCCGCTTAATGAAGGAGACGGGTCATGCGCCACGGTAATTCCGGCCGCAAGCTCAACAGGACGGCAAGCCACCGCAAGGCGATGCTCGCCAATATGGCTGTTGCGCTGATCAAGCATGAGCAGATTGTGACAACGCTGCCCAAGGCAAAGGAGCTTCGCCCCTATGTGGAGAAGCTGGTGACGCTCGGCAAGCGTGGCGATCTGCATGCGCGCCGCCAGGCCTATAGCGCACTGCCCGACAAGCTCTGGGCTGCCAAGCTGTTCGACATTCTCGGACCGCGCTATGCCGAACGTCAGGGTGGTTATATCCGCGTTCTCAAGGCTGGCTTCCGTCATGGCGACAATGCGCCGATGGCTGTGATCGAGTTTGTCGATCGCGACGAAAGCGCCAAGGGTCAGGACTCCGGTCCCGCCCAGTTCGATGATGCCGAAGAAGCCGCATAAGCCGCTTTTCGCATTGTGACATTTCAGGGCAGTCCGCAAGGGCTGCCCTTTTTGTTTGGCCTTAAGAACTTGTCATATGGCGTGGCGGCATTACGTCTTGCATGGTCGCCAGTGAGACAACAATATTCGAGGCCGGTGGGCCGGGGGCGGGCTGTGTCCCCCGACATGTGCGCTTCTGGCTGGGGAGCACGGGAATGGTGGAAGAAATGCTGTCTCAATCTTCGTTGCCGGGTGTCCTCGCCATGGTGGTGGGTGCGATTACCCTGTTTCTGGTGCTGGCCTTTTATCCGGGTGGATCGGCGGCGCTGGCCGACAAGCGCTTGCCGAGCGACGCGAGCGATGTGCAGCTCTCCTATGCCGGTGTCGTCAAGCGCGTCGCGCCTGCCGTGGTGAATGTCTATTCCAAGCGGGTTGTCAAAGAGCGCCTGTCGCCGATGTTCAGCGACCCGTTTTTCCAGCGTTTTTTTGGCGGACCGATGGGCGGCGGGGTGCCGCGCGAGCGGGTGCAGCAATCACTTGGTTCGGGCGTTATTGTCGATGCGAGCGGCCTGATCGTGACCAATAATCACGTGATCGCGGGTGGTACGCAATTCACCGTGGCGCTCTCGGACCGGCGCGAGTATGAAGCCAAGCTCGTGGTGGCGGATGAGCGCACGGATCTGGCGGTGCTGCGCATCGATACCAAGGGATTGAAGCTGCCCTTCCTGCGCTTCAAGGATTCAGACACGGTCGAAGTCGGCGATCTGGTGCTCGCCATCGGCAATCCTTTCGGTGTCGGTCAGACCGTGACGAGCGGTATCGTGTCGGCGCTGGCGCGAACGCATGTTGGCGTGTCGGATTATCAGTTTTTCATTCAGACCGATGCCGCGATCAATCCGGGTAATTCGGGCGGCGCATTGGTGACGACGGATGGTCAGCTCATCGGCATCAACAGCGCGATCTATTCTCAGAGTGGCGGCAGCATCGGTATCGGCTTTGCGATCCCTTCCAACATGGTCTCGTCGGTCGTCGCCTCGGCCCAGAATGGCGGGGGCTATGTGAAGCGGCCCTGGTTTGGTGCCTCCTTGCAGGTGGTGGATGCCGATCTGGCGCAATCGCTGGGGCTGGACCGGCCTGGCGGAAGCCTGATCCGCGATGTCTATAAGGGCGGGCCGGCTGATCGCGCCGGGCTCAAGGTCGGCGATGTCGTGCGGCAGGTGGACGGGTTTGAGGTCGATGATCCGCAGGCGCTTCGTTACCGCATTGCGACCAAGAGCTTTGGGGCGCAGGCAAGTGTTTCCTATGCACGTGATGGCAAGACGGGCACGGCCATGGTGGCGATGGAACCGCCGCCGGAGAACCCGCCTGCCGACCGCCGTGTGCTCAAGGGGCGGTCGCCCTTTGCCGGCGCCAAGGTTGCCAATCTGTCGCCCGCCCTTTCCGACGAGCTGGGATTTGACAATTGGGGCGGCAAGGGCGTTGTGGTTGTGGAGGTGGAGGATGACACGCCCGCCGCCCGGTTGCAGTTTCAGGCCGGCGACATCATTTTGGATGTGGGGGGCAAGAAAATTACCTCCGTCAGCGAACTGGTGGCAGCAACAGCCAGCCCACGTCAGGAATGGGATTTCACCATTCGGCGCGGCGACCGCACCTTCAGTGCGACGGTCGGGGGCTAAAAGCCCCTCGTCAGGCTGTGCTATGCGCCGGATCATGCTAGAAACGGGCGCATGAGCAATCTCTTCGCCGCAGCCGGAATGGATGATGGGGCCCCGCGGCCTCTGGCGGATCGTCTGCGTCCCAGGCGCATCGAAGATGTGGTGGGGCAGGATCACCTGCTCGGCCCCAAGGGACCGCTGGGCCGCATGATTGCGAGCGGGCATCTCTCCTCGATCATTCTCTGGGGACCACCCGGCACCGGCAAGACAACGACGGCGCGGCTGCTCGCCGATCGTGTCGGGCTTTATTTCGAGGCGATCTCGGCGATCTTTTCCGGCGTGGCGGACCTCAAGAAGATTTTCGAGATGGCGCGGGCGCGGCGCGAAACCGGCAAGGGCACGCTGCTTTTTGTCGATGAGATCCATCGCTTCAACCGCACCCAGCAGGACAGCTTCCTGCCGGTGATGGAAGACGGGACGATCACGCTGGTCGGTGCGACGACAGAGAATCCGAGTTTTGAATTGAACGCGGCGCTTCTGTCCCGGGCGCAGGTGCTGGTGCTGAACCGGCTTGATGATACCGCGCTTGAAGAACTGCTCGTGCGTGCCGAAGAGTTCACCGGGCGCAAGCTGCCACTCACCGATGAGGCGCGGGCGAGCCTGCGGGCGATGGCGGATGGCGACGGGCGCTATGCGCTGACACTGGCTGAGGAAGTGCTCGACCTGAAGCCGGAGGGTCTGCTCGATACGGGTGATCTGGTTACCGCCGTGCAGCGCCGCGCCCCGCTTTACGACAAGGGGCGGGAAGGGCATTACAATCTCATCAGCGCCCTGCATAAATCCGTGCGCGGATCAGATTGCGATGCCGCGCTTTACTGGCTGGCGCGAATGCTGGCAGGTGGCGAGGACCCGCTTTATATCGTGCGGCGCATGGTGCGCATGGCGGTGGAGGATGTCGGCCTCGCCGACCCCGAGGCGCTTCATCAGGCGCTCGCAGCCAAGGAGGCCTATGACTTTCTCGGTTCGCCCGAGGGGGAACTGGCGATTGCCCAGGCGCTGATCTATCTCGCCACGGCACCCAAATCCAATGCCGGTTATGCGGCCTTTGGCGCGGCGAAGCGGGCAGCCAGGGAGACCGGCTCGCTCAATCCGCCCGCCCATATCCTGAATGCGCCAACCAGGCTGATGAAAGAGCTTGGCTATGGCGCGGGCTATGAATATGACCACGACACGGCAGAGGGTTTTTCCGGTCAGGATTATTTTCCCGACGAGATGGCGCGGACACAATTCTATCAGCCGGTGGAACGCGGCTTTGAGCGCGAGATCACCAAACGGCTCGCCTATTGGCAGAAGTTGCGAGAGGAGAAGAACAGGTGAACAGCATTTTTGCCGTGGCGGTTGGCGGTGCCATCGGATCGACGGCGCGCTATCTCTTCGGGATGCAGATGCTGCGCCTGATGGGGCCGAATTTTCCCTGGGGGACATTTGGCGTCAATCTGATCGGTTCGCTCATCATGGGCCTGCTTGCGGGAGCCTTCGCGCTGAAGTTCAATGTGAGCCATGAAATGCGCAGCTTTCTGATGACGGGCATTCTCGGCGGCTTCACGACGTTTTCGGCCTTCTCGCTGGACGCAGCCGTGATGATGGAGCGGCATGACTATGCGATGGCGGGTCTCTACATGTTCGGGTCTGTGGCAGGCGCCCTGCTTTGTCTTTTTATCGGTCTTTGGGTCGCAAGGTTGGCGCTGGCATGAATGCTGTTTTGCAAGTGGGCGTGAGCGCGGATGAAGACGGGATCAGGGTCGATCGCTGGTTCAAGCGACGCTTTCCGCAACTGACCCATGGCCGGTTGGAAAAGATGCTGCGCACGGGACAGGTGCGTGTGGATGGTGCCCGCGTCAAGGCCAATGATCGTCTGGCATCGGGCCAGGTCATCCGTGTACCGCCGATGCCCGATGCCGGGGTGAGCGAGGCGCGGCCCAGGACAAAGCGCGCAACAAGCGAGGCAGATGCCGCCATGCTGCGCGGCGCGGTGATGCATAAGGACAATTCGATCATTGTGCTGAACAAGCCTTCGGGGCTGGCGGTGCAGGGTGGCACCAAAACCGAAAAACATATTGACGGGATGCTGGATGTCCTGACCTTCGATGCGAGCGAGCGGCCAAGGCTTGTGCATCGGCTGGACCGCGACACGAGCGGGGTTCTGGTGCTGGCGCGCACGGCCAAGGCGGCTGCATCGCTGGCCAAGAGTTTCAAGACCAAGGATGCCCGCAAGATTTACTGGGCGCTTGTGGTCGGCGTGCCGGAAATGCGGCAGGGGACAATCAGGCTGGCGCTGTCGAAGCAGGGGGGGGCAGGCCATGAACGTGTGATGCCCGCAGAAGAGGGTGACGAAGACGCCAAACATGCGGTCACGCATTACACGGTGATGGAAACCGCCTCGCATAAATTGTCATGGGTCGCGTTCATGCCGATGACCGGGCGCACACATCAGATCCGCGCGCATGCGGCCTATCTGGGCACGCCGATTGTGGGTGACGGGAAATATGGCGGGGCGGACGCCCATCCCGGTGGCGAGATCGAGAAGGCGCTGCATCTGCATGCCCGCTCGCTTGATATTTCGCATCCCGAGGGCCAGCGCTTTTTCATCAAAGCGCCATTACCGCCGCATATGCTCAAGGCCTGGAAACTCTTTGGCTTCAATCCCGATGACAAGAGCCATCCGTTTGCGGAGCTTGAGGCTTGAGCACTCCCTTGCAACTGGTCGTTTTTGACTGCGACGGCACGCTGATTGACAGCCAGCACATGATTGTGGCGGCGATGAACCATGCCTTTGCCAAACAGGGGCTGGATGCCCTGCCGCGCATGGATGTGCTCTCGATTGTCGGCCTGTCGCTGGACGAGGCCATGGCGGCGCTGATGCCCGAGGCAGAGCCGACGCTGCGGGCCCGTCTGCGGGAAGGCTATAAGGACGCGTTTTTTGAGCTCAGGCATCGAAAAGAACTGGCCGAACCCCTCTTTGAGGGGGTGGCCGAGACCCTTGCGACCCTGTATTCGCGCCCGGACACGGTGCTCGGCATTGCCACGGGCAAGTCACAGCGGGGCCTGCGACATGTGCTGGAAACGCACGGATTGGGTCATTTTTTTGTGACGTTGCAGACGGCTGACGATGCTCCGTCGAAGCCGCATCCCGAAATGCTGCGCCGTGCCATGGCCGCAACAGGCGTTCGACCGGAACATACGGTTCTGGTGGGCGATACGAGCTATGACATGGAAATGGCGCGGGCCGCTGGCGCCCATGCGCTGGGCGTCGATTGGGGATATCATCCCCGGGAGGCTCTGGCGCGCGCCGGGGCACATTGCGTTGTCCATCATGCAGGCCAGCTCGTGCCGGCCATTGAGCAGCTTTTGGGGGCACCCGTTGTGGGCGCCGTTTTGGGGGAATGACAGTCATGGGCGGATTTCTGAAATTTCTTGTCGGTCTTGTCATCGTGCTGGGCGGGCTGTTCTATGCCCTGACGCTGGTTGATCTGGGCCGTTTTGCACCACGCATCGAGCAGGCGGCAAAGGATGCGACGGGCCGTGACCTGAAGATTGCGGGCGGGGTGCATATCGGATTGTCGCTGATGCCCTCGCTGATTGCCGAGAAGGTAAGCTTCGGCAATGCGCCCTGGGGCACCAGGCCGATCATGGTGAGTGCCGACAAACTCGCCCTGACGCTCTCACTCGTACCGCTCTTTTCCGGCAAGGTGGCCTTGCAGAATGTCGAGCTGGACGGCGCCGATATCTTCCTCGAAACGGATCAGAACGGCAAAGGCAACTGGGAGCTCTTTGACAAGGGCACGCAGACGCCCGATCAGGCCGGTGGTGGCAGCAGCGGGTTTTCACTCGGCGCCATTCCGCAGGTGGCGATTTCCGATATGAAGATTGCCTATCGCGATGGTGCCACGGGCAAGCTCTCCAAAGCTGCCTTCAAGGATGTATCGGTCAAGGCCAAGGGTTCAGGCATTCATGCGACGGTTGAGGGCGATGTGAATGGCACGCCGGTGATCTTCGCGTCGGATGTGTCGGGGAATGGCTCGGATATTCACCTCGACAACACATCGTTCACTGTGGCGGGCACGAGTGCGAAGGGTGACTTGTCGCTCTCGCTTGATGGCAAGCCGACGATCGAGGGTGTTCTCGAAAGCGACAAGCTTGATCTGACCACCCTCGCAGGTGGTGGAAAGGCGAGTGGCAGCGGCAAGGGCGGGCCGATCTTCAGCCGTGATCCCCTGCCGCTGGAGGCGCTGAATTCAGCCGATGCCAATCTGACGCTGAAAATAGACGAACTGCTGGTGAGTGGTCTCAAGTTCAGCAATGTCATCATTCCGGTCCAATTGGCAGGCGGCAATCTGAGCATGCCGGTGAGCATGAGCTATCTCGGTACCAAGATCAGCGCCAAGCTCGGCGCCAAGGCGGCGAACCGCAGCGTGAACCTGAAAGCCACGTCGAGCGGCTTCAATTTCGGCCAGATGCTGAAAGACATGAAGGTCACGGACATGATCTCGGCCAAGGCTGATTTCGGGGCACAGCTTGCAGGCAGCGGCGGATCGCTGCATGCGATTGCCTCTTCGCTCAGTGGGCAGACGAACTTTGCCATGGGCAAGGGGTCGATCAATTCCAAGGCTTTTGCCATCGTGTCAAACGATCTTGCCAAGGCGGTCGTTCCGTCGGGCAGCAGCAGCAACACGGCAACGCTGGTTTGTGCCTTGAGCCGTTTCGATTTCAATGGCGGTGTTGGCGTCTCCAAGGCGCTGGCCATGGAGACGGATAGTCTGGTGACGACGGGCGGCGGCTCGATAAATCTGGGCAATGAGACGATTGATCTGTTGCTGAAGCCGAAGCCCAAAGAGGCAAGCCTTGTCAGTCTTGCCTTCCCGATCCGCGTGTCGGGTTCGCTTGCTGCGCCAAGTGCGGGTATCGACAAGACGGGCGCCGCGAAGAGCATTGCGACGGGCGTGGCAGGCGTTGCGCTGACCGGTGGCGTCGGCGCGCTGTTGCCGCTGATGAGCACGGGCTCCGGCTCGGCTTCGGCAAGTGGTGGCTGCGGCGCCCTGGCAGCGAATGCGGCCAGGGGTGATGGCGGTATTGCTGGCAGTGTTGGCGGCGCAGCCGAGAGCGTGAGCAAAGGCGTTGGCGGGGCTGTCGAGAGCGTGACCAAGGGCTTTGGTGATTTGTTCAAATGAGACTTCATTGCCGATGAGCGACGAAAAGACGGGCGAGACCGTTTCGATCTTCGATCTTGCCCGTGGTCGCGGGCTTGATGAACAGGTGGCGCATCCCGGACGGGATGCGCCACGTCTGCCCAAGCGTTTCTACAAGGTGGCGGCGGCGCTGCCACAGGATGGCGGCTATGCCATTCAACTGGATGGCAAGACGGTGAAAACACCCTCGCGGCAAGCTCTTGTCGTGCCGGCTGAAAAGCTCGCGGCCGCCATTGTTGCCGAATGGGCGGCACAGGGCGACACCATCAATCCACGCCGCATGTGGCACACGAAACTGGCCAATACGGCGCTTGATCTTGTGCTGCCGCGACGGGACGCCGTTATCAATGACATCGTGACTTTCGCGCAGAGCGATCTGGTGTGCTATCGCGCCGAGGGACCGCAGGTGTTGATCGCCCGGCAGGTCAAAAGCTGGGACAGGCTGCTTGACTGGCTGCTCCAAACGACCGGGGCGCGCCTCAATGTGACCACGGGCATTGTCCATGTGGCGCAAGACGCCGAGGCGCTTGATGCCCTTCGCAAGGCGGTCGAGACGTTTGACGCTTTCGGGCTGACGGGCCTGCATAATGCCGTGACCCTGACCGGCTCGGCGGTCATCGGCCTGGCTCTGCTCAAAGGGCATATCGACGCTGCGGCAGCCTTTGAGGCGGCGCATCTCGATGAGTTCTGGCAGATGGAACTTTGCGGCGAAGACGAGGAAGAAGCGGCCCGGCTGGCGCTTCGCAAATCGGAACTGGAAGCGACAGATCTGTTTGTACGGCTGGCGCGGAACGAGGCCTGAAACCGGCTGATACAAACAAGTTTGTTGATTGATTTGAAGCAATTGGCAAACTGATGAACAGGGTGCTATGCAGGGCGCCTTGCGAAGCCGGTGGCGATTTTTGTCCGCCGGGACCAGGTTATCGACGAATTTGCCATGCGGCATCCGCATGGCGTAGCGTGTGAAAGGGGCGGCATGAAGGACATTCTTCGCCAGCTTGAGGAGCGTCGCGCAACAGCGAGGCTCGGCGGCGGTCAGAAGCGCATTGATGCACAACATGGGCGCGGCAAGCTGACCGCGCGTGAACGCATCGAATTGCTGCTCGACGCAGGCTCTTTTGAAGAGTTCGACATGTTTGTCGAGCATGATTGCCACGACTTCGGCATGGAAAAACAGAAGATCCTGGGCGATGGCGTTGTGACAGGCTGGGGCACGGTGAATGGCCGTCCGGTCTATCTCTTTGTCAAGGACTTCACCGTGTTTGGCGGCTCGCTCTCCAAAGCCCATGCCCGCAAGATGACGAAAATCCAGGACATGGCGCTGCGCACGGGCGCACCGATCATCGGCCTGTTTGATGCCGGTGGCGCGCGCATTCAGGAAGGCGTGGATGCGCTGGGCGGCTATGGCGAAGTGTTCTCACGCAATGTACTGGCCTCGGGTGTCATTCCGCAGATCTCCGTCATTATGGGACCCTGCGCCGGCGGCGACGTTTATTCGCCAGCGATGACCGATTTCATCTTCATGGTGCGTGACACATCCTACATGTTTGTGACGGGGCCTGACGTTGTGAAGACGGTGACGAATGAAACCGTCACCTCCGAACAGCTTGGCGGCGCCAGCATTCACACCACGAAGTCGTCGGTGGCGGATGGCGGCTTTGACAATGACGTGATCGCGATGACGCAGATCCGTCGCTTTGTTGATTTCCTGCCTTTGTCCAATCGCGACGAGGTGCCGGAGCGCCCCTTCTTCGACGATCCTCAGCGGAGTGAGATTTCGCTCGACACGCTGATCCCGGCCAATCCCAACATGCCCTATGACATGAAGGAACTGATCCTCAAGGTTGTGGACGAGTCGGATTTTTTCGAACTTCAGGAAAGTTTTGCCAAGAACATCATCACGGGCTTTGCCCGGATTGAAGGGCGTACGGTTGGTATCGTTGCCAATCAGCCAATGGTTCTGGCGGGCGTGCTCGACTCGGACGCCAGCCGCAAGGCGGCGCGGTTTGTGCGCTTCTGCGATTGCTTCAGCATTCCGATCATCACCTTTGTCGACGTGCCGGGCTTCCTGCCGGGCACGGCGCAGGAATATGGCGGGTTGATCAAGCATGGCGCCAAGCTGCTCTTTGCCTATACCCAAGCGACGGTGCCCAAGATCACGGTCATCACGCGCAAGGCCTATGGCGGCGCCTATGACGTGATGGCGTCCAAGCATATTGGCGGCGATGTCAACTATGCCTGGCCGACCGCACAGATTGCCGTGATGGGCGCCAAGGGGGCGGTGGAGATCATCCATCGCGCCGATATTGGCGATGCCGACAGGATCGCGAGCCATACGAAGGTCTATGAAGACCGTTTCCTCAATCCCTTCGTCGCAGCCGAACGTGGCTATATCGACGAAGTCATCATGCCGCATTCGACCAGACCGCGCGTTGCCCGCGCCCTCGCCCTGCTGCGCGACAAGCAGATCGAGACCCCCTGGAAGAAGCACGACAACATTCCGCTTTGAGGCATTTGATGAGCGGGTTGGTGATGAGCGGATTGGGACCATGCGCTTTCCTGGCCACCCCCTTGAGGGGGGAGGTCGGCGCGCCCGCACAGGGTGCGCCGGGTGGGGGTGAAGCGTCATTTTATCTCTTTGTCAGGAGACCCCCCCTCCCAACCCTCCCCCGCAAGGGGGGAGGGCTTTCTTGTATTGAGCCACGGGGCACCATCTGATGTTCAAGAAAATCCTGATCGCCAACCGAGGCGAAATCGCCTGCCGCGTTATCAAGACGGCGCGCAAAATGGGTATCAAGACGGTCGCCGTTTATTCGGATGCCGACAAGGATGCGCTGCATGTGGAAATGGCTGATGAAGCCGTTCACATTGGCGCGGCGCCTGCGGCGCAGTCCTATCTGCTGATCGACAGGATCATTGATGCCTGCAAGCAAACGGGTGCCGAGGCCGTGCATCCGGGCTATGGCTTTCTGTCGGAGAACCCGAAGTTTGCCATCGCGCTTGAAAAAGCCGGTATCAGGTTCATCGGGCCGAACATCAAGGCCATCGAAGTGATGGGCGACAAGATCGAGTCGAAGAAGTTTGCCAATGCGGCGCAGGTTTCGACGGTGCCGGGTTATCTCGGTGTGATCGAGACGCCGGAAGAAGCGGTGCGGATCGCTGGCGAGATCGGCTATCCGGTCATGATCAAGGCCTCGGCCGGCGGCGGCGGCAAGGGCATGCGCATTGCCTGGTCGGAATCGGAAGTGGCGGAAGGCTTTGCCTCGTCGATGTCCGAGGCCAAGTCGAGCTTCGGCGATGATCGTGTGTTCATTGAAAAGTTCGTGACCAATCCGCGGCATATCGAAATCCAGCTTCTCGGCGACAAGCATGGCAATGCGATTTATGTGGTCGAGCGCGAATGCTCGATCCAGCGTCGCAACCAGAAGGTGATTGAAGAAGCGCCATCCCCTTTTCTCGATGAAGCCACCCGCAAGGCGATGGGCGAGCAGTCCGTCGCGCTCGCCAAGGCGGTGCAGTATGAAAGTGCCGGTACGGTCGAGTTCATCGTCGATCAGGACCGCAATTTCTATTTCCTCGAAATGAACACGCGCCTGCAGGTGGAGCATCCGGTTTCGGAACTCATCACCGGCATCGATCTTGTCGAGCAGATGATCCGTGTGGCCTATGGCGAGAAACTGTCGATCACGCAGGCAGATGTGAAGATCAATGGCTGGGCTGTCGAAAGCCGCATCTATGCCGAAGATCCCTATCGCAACAACCTGCCCTCAACGGGCCGTCTCGTGCGCTATCAGCCGCCCGCTGAAGGCACGGAAAATGGCCTGACGATCCGCAACGATACGGGCGTTTATGAAGGCGGCGAAATCTCGATCTATTACGATCCGATGATCGCCAAGCTCTGCACGCATGGGCCTGATCGCAAGAGCGCGATCGAGCATATGTCGGTGGCGCTGGACTCGTTCCGCATCGAAGGCATTCAGCACAATATTCCGTTCCTCGGCGCGATCATGGAACATCCGCGCTTCAAGGAAGGCCGTTTGACGACGGGCTTCATCGCCGAAGAGTTCCCGGACGGGTTCCATGGCGTCGAGCTGTCGCATGAGCGCATGGAGAAGCTCGCGGTTGTGGCTGTGTTCATGAACAAGGTGCATGCCGAACGCGCTGTCGAGATCACGGGTCAATTGCCCAATCGTCCGCGCAAGCTGCCGCGCGAATGGGTTGTCTCGATCAATGACTGGGCAGGCCGCGTGTCGGCTGATTTCGGCGGCAAGGGTCTTGAAGCCAATATTCTTGATGCGAATGGCGAGGTCGTTTCGAGCCATCTCGTCGAAAGCGACTGGCTGCCGGGCGACTTCGTGTTCAGTGGGCTGATTGATGGCAAGCCCATCGTGGTGCAGCTTGAACGCGCCAAGGAAGGCTATCGCCTGAAATATCGTGGCTCCAGCGCGCTGGCCAGTGTGCGCACACCGCGCGCGCATGAGCTGAACCTGCTGATGCCGGAAAAGATTGCGCCGGACACCTCGAAGTTCCTGCTTTGCCCGATGCCGGGTCTGGTCAAGTCCATCGCGGTGGAAGTGGGTCAGGACGTGAAGGCGGGCGAGACGCTGGCCGTCGTCGAAGCGATGAAGATGGAAAACATTCTTCGCGCCGAACACGATGGCAAGGTCGCCAGGATCGAGTGCAAGGCGGGCGACAGCCTTGCGGTTGATGCCGTGATCATGGAGTTTGATTTCAGCAAGTAAGGCTGCACCGCAACTTATTACGAAAAGAAAAGATATCCCCAATTGAAATGGGGGCGTTCAATGGCCATTTCGGTTTGAGGATGTTCTCCATCCCGAAACCGGAGTGGCCATGCGCATTTTAACCTTAAGCTGTGTTTTTGTCCTGATGAACCTGCTGGGCGGCCTGTCCGCTCAGGCGGGCGACGGGCTGGTGCAGAAAACCTCGCAATGGTCGTTTGGCGACAGCCAGTTTTCGGCGGGACAAGACGTGACGGTGGACAGCAAGGTTCCCGGCTCGCTGACCGTTGCAGGCGAGACCGTGACCGTGACGGATCAGGCAAGCATTGCCAAGGATGCGTGGATTGCCGGACGCCGGGTGGCGGTTGAGGGCATGATTGGCCGTGACCTCACCATTCGCGCACAGGATGCGCTGATCAACGGGCCGGTGAAAGGGGACGTTGCCTTTTACGGCATGAACCTTTCCTTCGGTCCCGATGCGCGCATTGATGGCGAGGTGAATTATTATTCGGCGAGCAAGGCGCAGATCGATGAAAGTGCGAAAATCACCGGACCGATCCACGCCCATTCCTGGCGCGATGAGCCGGTGCATATGGGCGGGATGATGGACGGCCAACGGATGCCGCATGATGATCGTGTTTACAATGGCGAACGCGGCTGGATGCATGAGGGCGGGCGTTATTACACGGTGCCGGGATATGAAATGTCACTGGCGGGCGCGGTGTTCTTCGGGCTGCTTGCCGGGCTGGTTGTGATTTTTGGAGCAGGCCATGCCGACAATATGAGCGAGGCGGCCTTTGCCAATCCGCTGCTCGCGATGATGATCGGTTTTGTCTGGCTGGCGGGCACGCCCGTTCTGGCGGTGATGAGTGCGATCACGATTATCGGTTTGCCGCTGGCAGGCATCTTGTTGCTGCTCTGGCCACTCGGTGTTGTGATGGGGCTTGTCGTCTCGATTGCGGTTCTGTCGCGCTTCATATCGGCGCGGCTTGGGGCGGTGGGCGAGGGCGCCCTCGGCGGCCTTGCCGGGATCGTGATTGCGACCGGGATTGTGTGGGTCTTTATTCATGCGCCGATTGCGGGCGGTCTGTTCTGGCTCATTGCCGTGTGTCTCGGCATTGGTGCGATGGCGCTGGGCGGGCGCGTGCAATATATGCGGCTCTGAAAATATGCGGCTCTG
>Ga0209066_10000343_pt1 | contig 68801 bp, 49 predicted proteins | sample All_14_2_FD_187198 | JGI IMG/M metagenome (GOLD analysis project Ga0209066, IMG submission 187198) | Freshwater microbial communities in response to fracking from Pennsylvania, USA - Allegheny Zone_MetaG_DW_15 (SPAdes) (version 2) ...
CTCTCGTTCTTACCTCGAATTTTTTGACACGATCCTCAACTTTCCTATTATTCAATCAAATTTTGGCCTTGTTTCCCATACAACTCTTTTTCTTTGACCCATAAACAGTGTTCACCGGGAATTGCTGACCTTGGCCCCCGTAGAAGAAGTCGCAGTAAGTGAAGGTGCAGTTGTTGGAATCCACCACGAGGGTACCCCAGTCACCGCCTGTGGGTGAAGTGGAGGAACCGTCTTCATTGGTGTCTCCGCCTTTGGAGTCATCTTTGAGGGACGTGAACACGATATGGGCGTCGGACGAGCCTGAGGCGTTGATGGAACCGGTGTTGTTTACGGTGACCGAGCTGTCAGGTGATACTTTGATGATGGTGCCCGGTTCGATGGTCAGGGTGGCGTTGACATAGATGGAATTGTCGATGACGTAAAGGTAGTCGCTGGACCAGGTCGTGGCGGTGGTCACATCGTCGGTGATGTGGATGACGTTGATGATAGGATCGTCACTGGAGTCCGAACAGCCCTGGAACATCAGGACGGCGCTCAGAATCAGGAACGATGCGATGAAAAATTTTTTCATGATGGTTCTCCTCCTGTTTCAGTTGATGCAGATGAATGGCACATCGCCGCAGGTCACCTGACAGTGCGGCTTTACAGCTTTATATGAAAACGGAAAAACATTCCCTCCCTTCAACCATGATTTCAAGACGGGGGAAATGAAGTATTTCATAGCCGGCATTTTTTAATGCCGGTTCATTATGGATCTTTGAAAGGGCGGGTGTTTGCCCCGCAGCTTCAGCTTCAAATAAAAATCATTGTGCATCTTTGTGCTACATGGACTATGGGCGAAACCTTGTCCTGAATAGGTTCATGTTAATCGGAGTAATCCATATAAAATAAAACGCGGTTTCGTCAACGTTTTTGTAACCTCTAAAAATAAGGCCGGGATCATGGACAAGTGGTAAAAAAAGATTTAATTTTTGATAAAGTTTTATGCTTTTTTCAAGGGACATTCTCATCAGGCCTCGATTTTTAAACTGTTCGTGAAGATATCGCATTCATGAAAGAACCATGTTTCAAATGTCCTGAAAAGCATGACCCTTTCCAAGAAAACCGGGCCGCCCGGAATGTCAGTCTGCTAAATATGATAGCGATAGCGATGGTCATTCAGGGCTGGCTTCAATGCCGGGTGATATGACGTCTTCAAACCAACAATCATCTTTTCTTTTACCGTGAAAAAGACTATGGGGATGAACCGGGCAGCAGCTGAGCCTGATTGAAAGAAACACGGGAAACCATATCATGAACGACAACCAAAGCGAAAACAGCAGGATGGTCAAGGCGGCGGGTACGGTGGGGATCTACACCCTGGCCAGCCGGATACTTGGTTTTGTCCGGGACATGATGCTGGCCTGGACCTTCGGTTCGGGGCTTTACACTGACGCGTTCATTGCCGCGTTCCGTCTTCCCAACCTGATGCGGCGGCTGCTGGCCGAAGGCTCCCTGGTCCTTTCCTTTGTGCCGGTGTTCACTGAAACACTGGAAAAACAGGGGAAAGACGAGGCGTTCCGCCTTGCCGATTCCTCGTTCAGGGTGCTGTCGCTGATTTTATCTGGCCTCACGGTGGTCGGGGTTCTGTTCGCTTCCGCCATCCTCATGGCCATCGCCCCGGGGTTCATGGACGATCCGGACAAGATGGCCCTGGCGGTGACCCTGACCCGGGTGTTGTTCCCCTATGTGCTTTTCATCTGTCTTGTGGCCCTGTGCATGGGGATCCTGAACGCCCTGGGTCATTTTTCGGCCCCGGCCCTGGCCCCCGTGGTCCTGAACCTCACGATGATCGCGGCCCTTTGGGCGGGCGTTCGTTACTGTGGGGACGACAGGGCCCGGATACTCCTCCTGGCCTGGAGCGTGATCGGGGGAGGCTTTCTCCAGCTGGCCCTTCAGATGCCTTTTCTGTGGAAAAAAGGGTTCAGGTTCCGCCGGGACACGCCGTTTCTCCACCCGAAAGTCCGGCAGATCGGGCGGCTGATGCTGCCCTCCATCGTGGGTGCCGGAGTTTACCAGGTCAACGTGGTGTCCGGAACGATTCTGGCATCCTTTCTTCTTGAAGGCAGCATTTCCTGGCTGTACTACGCGGACCGGGTGTTCCAGTTTCCCCTGGGGATTTTCGCCATTTCCATGGGAACGGCGGTGCTGCCCAGTTTGTCCCGGCAGGCCGCTTCCGGAGATTCGGAAGGGGTGAAGGCGACGTTCTCCCAGGGGATGCGTTTCGTGTTTTTCATCACCCTGCCTGCCACGGCGGGCCTGATCGCCCTGGCCCATCCCATCGTGTCGGTGCTGTTTCAACGCGGAGAGTTCGGAGCCCACGATCTTGAAATGACCGCCACGGCCCTGGTCTATTTCAGCGCCGGGCTCTGCCCTGTGTCGGCGGTCCGTGTGGCGGCCCCTGTGTTCTACGCCAGAAAAGACGCCGCGACGCCGGTCCGGATCGCCGTGTTTTCCATCGTGCTGAACATCCTTTTCAGCATCGCCCTCATGGGGCCGTTGAAACACGGCGGGCTGGCCCTGGCCACCTCCCTTGCCTCCACCGTGAATCTGGTTCTCCTGGTGGTCATGATCCGGAAGGCCCTGGGCAGGTTGGGCGGCTCGTCCCTCTTGCTGTCCATGGTCAGGAACCTGTTCTGCTCCCTGATCATGGGGTTCTGTGTTCACGGTCTTGCGATTTATGTTTTTAGATCCTATAATGGCTCGTCTTTCAGGGCCATTCTGGGACTTTCGGCGTGCATTGCGGCGGGAATCGCTGTTTACGGCGTCCTGGCCCGGCTCATGAAAAGCCCGGAGCTGGAAAACCTCTTAACCCTTTTGAAAAAGAGCTGATCGAAAAAGACAAGGAACAAAAAACGTGGATATCCGAAAATATCAAAAGATGGCCCTGCCGGCCGCCTGTGTTTTTCTTTTTGTGTTTCTCCTGATGATCGTTTTCTTTAAAAACGGCATTCTCGACCTGAACCGGAAAAAAGGGGAGCTCAAGGAAGCCACGGCCCGGAACGAAGAGCTCCGGAATGAAAACAGGGGGCTCTACCGTGAAGTCACCCGGCTGAAAAGCGATCAGGAATACCTGGAACAGGTGGCCCGCAAGGAGCTTGGGATGATCAGGAAAGACGAGATCATCGTGAAGTTTCATTCCGACGGGAATCCGGAAGGAGAGCCTGAAAAAGAACCCGAAAAAGAAGGGGCGTCCCAAAAAGCCGTGATCGAGACTGAAAGCGTGTCCAAAGCCGGAGAGACGGAGAAAGCGGCGGGAACCGTTTCGGAGCCCTCCGCTGAAAAAGCTGTGGAGGAAGGGCCTTGACCATGACATCCCGTCACGCGTTTTTTACGAAAACCATGGGGGATCTCTACCTGAAACAGGGCTATGTCCATGAGGCGGAAGCGGTGTTCAAAGGCCTGCTGGAACAAAATCCGGAAAGGCCCGACTGTGTGCAGGCCCTTGCCCGGTGCCAAGCCGCAATCGCTGAAAAACAAAAGGCGGGCAAAGACCTTGCCGGACTTCTGGCCTGCTGGGTCGGCCTGATCCGTGAAGAGGCGGGTTTGACATGACGAAGATCGTGAGGGACATGGTTCTGATCGTGGGATTTTCCGCTCTGGTAGGTCTCGGGGTGAACGCCCTGTCGCCCGCAGGCATTTCTCTCGTGGGAGAATGGGATGTGTCGAAAGGCGTGGTATCGCCCAACTCCAAATCACAGCCCGTGTCCCGTGACATTGAAATCGGGACCGTCGCTGAAGCCTACGCTCTGTTCAAGGAAAAATCCGTGGTCTTCGTGGACGCCCGGGATGAGGCGGCCTTCAGGCAGGGGCATATAGAGGGCGCGGTTCATCTTTTTGTGTACGATTACAACACGACCTTTCCGTCGTTCATGGCCCGTTTTCCCCTGGATCAGCCCATCGTGGCCTATTGCTCGGGCCGGACCTGCGAAGACAGCCATACCCTGGCAAGGTATTTGAAAGAAGACGGATACACCGATGTCCGGGTGTTCGTGGACGGGTATCCGGCCTGGGAAAGGGAGGGGCTTCCTGTTGAAAAAACTGACTGACACACTTTTCACCAATCCCTGGCTTGAACTGGCCGCCCGGCTCTGTCTGGGGCTGGTCTTCGTTTACGCCAGCATCCACAAAATCCTCGATCCAGGATCGTTTGCACGGATCATTTACGGTTACGGACTTTTTCCGGCATGGTCCATCAACCTCACGGCCATTGTCCTGCCCTATGTGGAGCTGATGGCCGGGCTCTGCCTGATGGCCGGAATCGTCCCCCGGTCGGCCGCCGTTCTGGTGGAAATCCTACTTCTGGCCTTTATCGTGGCCATTTCAATCAATCTGATCCGGGGCCATGAATTCGACTGCGGCTGTTTTTCCTTTCAGCAGGACAGCAACGCCGCCGCCGGCAAGGAGCTGCTCCTGAGAGACATGCTCTGGTTCGCCGTGGGGATTGTGGCGGTCTTCTCACGGTCCAGGCGGAAATTCTCGCTGATGAAATGACGGCCGCGTCTTTTGAAAAGGGGTGGGGATCGGACGGAGGGACGTGGGACAAAAAAGCTGTTTACACCCACCCGTCTTTGGGGTATCTGTAAATTCATCGTTGCCGCAAAAACAGGTGGACGTAAAATGCCTCCCTGTTGGAAAACACAACAATCCCAGAAGGATAGACATGGTATCAGGGCGATTAACATCGGCTGTCCAAGGCTTTGGGAAGAAATCCGGGGCAACGGTGGGGTTGAAGGAACGAAGACCGTTTTTTACTCCCTCGGATCATGGTTGAAAACGAGGTGAACACCAACGTTTGAATATTTTTTGAATAATCTACGGACTGTTTCCGGAGGAACGTTATGACCGAAATACTGAATATTGTCGCACGGGAAATACTGGATTCACGGGGAAACCCCACAGTGGAAGCCGATGTCACCCTGGCCTGCGGAGTCGTGGGAAGGGCCGCCGTTCCTTCAGGCGCCTCCACCGGAACACGTGAAGCCCTTGAAATGAGAGACCAGGACAAAAGCCGCTACCTTGGAAAAGGCGTTTTGAACGCGGTCAAGAACATCCACGACATCATCGCTCCCGAGCTTATCGGCATGGACGCCGCCGATCAGATGGAGATCGACCAGGAAATGATCGCCCTGGACGGTACGGAAAACAAAGCCAAGCTCGGGGCCAACGCCATTCTGGCCGTGTCCATGGCCACGTCCCGGGCCGCCGCCGAAGCCCTGGGTCTTCCCCTCTACCGCTATCTGGGCGGCATGAACGCCCGGACCCTGCCCGTTCCCATGATGAACATCGTGAACGGGGGAGCCCACGCCTCGAACAAGCTGGACATCCAGGAGTTCATGATCATGCCCCTCAGTGCGCCTTCCATGGCCGATGCGGTGCGCATGGGGGCTGAGGTCTTCCACAACCTGAAAAAGATCCTGTCCGGAAAGGGCATGAGCACCGCCGTGGGAGACGAGGGCGGATTCGCCCCGGATTTCTCCTCCAACGAGGAAGCCCTCCAGTACGTGATGAAGGCCATCGAGGCGGCGGGTTACAAAGCCGGAAGCGACATCGTCATCGCCCTGGATTGCGCGGCCAGCGAGTTCTACAAAGACGGGAAATACGTGCTGGAGTCCGACGGACGCAGCCTGTCTTCCGCGGAGATGATCGACTACTACGCGTCCCTGATCGACAAATACCCCATCCTGTCCATCGAGGACGGTCTGGCCGAAGGCGACTGGGACAACTGGGCGGTGATGACCGAAAAACTGGGAACCAGCGTTCAGCTCGTGGGCGACGACGTGTTCGTCACCAATCCGAAGATCCTCGAAAAGGGTATCAGCGACGGTATCGCCAACTCCATCCTGATCAAGCTCAACCAGATCGGAACGGTGTCTGAAACCCTGGACGCCATCACCATGGCGAAAAACGCCGGTTACACCACCGTGATTTCCCACAGGTCCGGTGAAACGGCCGACACCTTTATCGCCGACCTGGCCGTGGGCGTGAACAGCGGCCAGATCAAGACCGGGTCCCTGTCACGAAGCGACCGTATCGCCAAGTACAACCAGCTGATCCGTATCGAGGAAGAACTGGGACGGGCCGCCGTGTATTCAGGAGACCTGTTTGCCGGCTAATATTCACAACACAAGGGGGAAGCACATGAGCAACAGCACAAAGTTTATTTTCGTGACGGGCGGCGTTCTGTCCTCTCTGGGAAAAGGGCTTGCCTCGGCTGTGATCGGGGCTCTTCTCGAAGCCCGCGGGCTTACGGTTTCCCTTCAGAAACTCGATCCCTACATCAACGTGGACCCCGGGACCATGAACCCGTTCCAGCACGGCGAGGTGTTCGTCACCGATGACGGCGCGGAAACCGACCTGGACCTGGGGCATTACGAACGGTTCACCACAGCCAGCCTGGGCAAGGACAACAACTTCACCACGGGCCGGATCTACAACTCGGTGATCACCAAGGAACGGCGGGGAGAGTATCTGGGCGGCACCGTCCAGGTGATCCCCCATATCACCGACGAGATCAAACGCTGCATCCTGCTCCTTTCAGGTCGTGTGGACGTGGCCATCATCGAAATCGGGGGCACCATCGGCGACATCGAAAGTCTGCCGTTCCTCGAAGCCATCCGCCAGCTCCGGGCTGACCTGGGCAAGGAAAACGTGCTCTACATTCACCTGACCCTTCTGCCTTACATCGCCACGGCGGGTGAGCTGAAAACCAAGCCCACCCAGCACAGCGTCAAGGAACTCCGAAGCATCGGTATCCAGCCGGACATCCTGCTCTGCCGCACGGACCGGGAGATCCCGGCGGACATGAAGGCGAAAATCGCCCTGTTCTGCAACGTGGACAAGGACGCGGTGATCATGGCCAAAGACGTGGACTGCATCTACGAGCTTCCCCTGATCTACCACGAGGACGGGCTCGATGAAAAAATCGTGAAAAGCCTCCACATCTGGACCCGGGCTCCCCGTCTCGGGGACTGGCAGGATTTTGTGGACCGGTTCAAACGGCCCCAGTTCACCGTGACCATCGGGATCGTGGGGAAATACGTGGATCTCACCGAATCCTACAAAAGCCTCAACGAGGCCCTGTACCACGGGGGCATTCCCAACGACAGCCGGGTGAAACTCCAGTTCATCGATTCGGAAAAAATCGACGAATCGAACTGCCGGGAGGTGCTGGGGCACCTGAACGGCATTCTCGTTCCCGGCGGTTTCGGTCCCCGGGGGGTGGAAGGCAAGATCCTGGCCGCGAAATTCGCCCGTGAAAACAAGGTGCCCTATTTCGGAATCTGTCTCGGCATGCAGATCGCCGTCATCGAGTTCGCCCGACATGTGGCCGGCATGGCCCACGCCAACAGCACCGAGTTCGACCGGAAAACCAAGTTTCCGGTGATCTACCTGATGAAAGAATGGCTGAACGAGACAACCGGAGAAATGGAGTATCGCGACGTGGATTCGGACAAAGGCGGAACCCTGAGGCTGGGGGCCTATCCGTGCAGGCTCCAGAAAGACACCTTCGCCTTTGACGCCTACGGCGCCGAAGACATCTCCGAGCGTCATCGCCACCGTTACGAGTTCAACAACGAGTACATGGACGCCCTCAAGGAAAAGGGGCTGGTGATCAGCGGCACCTCACCCAACGGTACCCTGGTGGAAATCGTGGAGATCAAGGACCATCCCTGGTACCTGGGCTGTCAGTTCCACCCCGAATTCAAATCCAAACCCATGAAGCCCCATCCCCTGTTCGTGGATTTTATCCGGGCTTCCCTGAAAAATCCCAAAAGCTGAAACATCCATACCCAGGCCGGGCTTTTGCCCGGCCATGTGGGGTGGCGAAAGTCCTGTCTCATATGGCCTGTGGAAGGTCATGCCAATCTCTTCTGTTCTGTCGATGAATGGTAATAATCCCGCCCAAATTGTTATCGAATATTTTGCATTATAGTGGTTGTCAGAATAAAATTCCGATTGCCGCATTTTATGAACATCGAATGGTGAATGGGTTCACGGCTCACTCTTTTCGCATGGGAAGAAAACAGTGTTCAAATTCACTATTTAAAAAAGGAGTTATCCTTCATTCGATGTTGGATGTTGGGCGTTGGATGTTCGACGTTCGTCAGTTATTCATTCGGAACGGATTTATGACAACCACTCTATCGTTCAGAATGGTCGAATATCTCCCTCAGGTTCATGATCGGCCGTTCCACCAGGAGGTAGATCGGCACGGCGATCCCAATGGTGACGATCATGCTGACAAATGACAGGGTCCACATGGCTGGCCAGGGATCTGCGGCGATTCCGGCCTGTGACGCCGTGGCATGGACGGCCAGCTTCACCAGAATCACGATGGGGAACAGGTGGCACAGGTACATGGAATAAGAAAGTTGGGCCAGGGGGTACCAGAACCTCAGGGAAAAGAACAGGGTGAAGGGACGTGCGAAAGAGCGGTTTTCCATGGCGGCGAGGGCCAGGAAGGCCACCGATGCGCTGAAAAGATTTCGGCTGAAGACCTGATACAGCAGGGTGAGAAAGGGCCAGTCGTCGAAGCGGCGGCTCATCACCGGAAACATCATGACGACGAGAATCAGGGTCAGGCTGAGCAGGGCCAGAGATTTCCCCGTGGCCGAATCGAAAAAATGCCGGAGCCGTTCTTTGTGGAGCATGTGAGCGGCCGAGGCGATGCAGCCGCAGATCAGAGCTCCATAGCGGGTGTAGAAATTGTCGTAGAGAACGGAGAAATACCGGTTGTGGAAGGCCAGATCCATGGCGAACAGGCTTAAAGGGCTGGACCGGAGCTGCGAATCTTTCAGGATCACGGCGAGAATGACCACAAACGACAGGCCGAACAGTCCCCAGAGCCAGCGTATGGGGTGTTTCGTTTTCAGGACCAAAAACGACAGGACCAGGGGGTAGAGCAGGTAGAACTGCTCTTCGATGGCCAGGGTCCAGGTCCAGTTCATGGCCTGTTTTTCGTAGGGCAAAAAGTTGTTCACGTAAAGGACGTTGGCCCAGAGGTTTTCCCAGTTCTGCAACCCGTGGACCGCGTAGAACGCCATGACCACCCAGTAGGCCGGACTCAGCCTCAGGAACCGCCGGAGATAGAACCTTCCCAGCCGGAGGCGGCCGGTGCGCTGCATGTCCCTCAGGAGAATGCCGGTGATCAGAAAACCGCTGATCACGAAAAACACATCCACGCTTTTGTCGCTGTTCCAGACCCAGGCGGCCCAGCCGCTTTGCTCGATCACCTCGACAAGACTCAGTCGCGGATGCATGGTGGCGTACAGGGAACAGGAGTGGATCACGATGATCATCAGCATCGACAGGGCTCTCAGGCCGTCCAGCACCGGATAATGGCTTTCCGGACGCCGCAGCAGACGTTTCAGGTTGGCCACCGGAGAAAAGGCGATCAAAAAAGAGTTCATGGATTCACGTGTACCGGGTTTGGTGTCAGGCCGGTCCGGCCTCAGATCGTGTCGTTCGAACGGCTGTTAAAGCTTTTTGTTTCTAACACAAGCCGATGAATAAACATAGAAAAAATCGCTATCGGTATCTCTATCGGTATCTCTATTTTTCATGATCCTGAGGGTTCATGAAAATTTCTGTTGGTTTTTTTTGCAAGTTTGATTATAAGTTCTTGAACAAGCGTTACAAGGGAGGATCGTCTTCAAGTAGGGGGGGATGGTTCGTCAGAAAACCTTGGGTGAACGTCTTATTTCAAAACGAGAAGATAAGCAGACATAGGGCCGTTGGCCTGCCAGATGACAGGTTCCGTCATTCCAGACGGTGCGCGCCTGTTTGTTCACGGATTGTCCGGATAGGCCGGACAACGCCGTGATGCTGTATGGTTCGAAGGGGGATACCCCGTTCGGAAACACTGTTTTCTCGGATTGAAAGAAGATGAAACACGATCTCACAGCTTGTTCTGTTTCAGATGCCGTCACCCGCAAGACCTGGGAGCACGGTCCTTTCTTTTTTTTCACGTCCATCGACAACAGCTGTTTTCCGGAAAGACGTTCGCCGTTTGAAAAACGATCCGAGTTTTATTCCCGGTCCACCGCGTGTTGTGAAAACCTTAGACAAAGCCTGAAGTACCACGTTCCCAAACGTAACCCGTCAACCGTTTTTCCAGAATCGCCTCCTCCCGGGAATAAAACCCGTGTCGTTTTTTAGACGGCACGCTTGACGCGCCGCCCATGATTCATGCCAAATAGTCCATGCGTTTGCCCTGCGCATTAACCCCTAACCTCTTTTCCCCTGATATGGTATAAGGTCATTTCCCTTGGTTCCAGAAAAGACGACGGGAGGGAATGTGACGGACTACGTACAGAATGGGGATATGATTTCAAATGCTTACCATCGACGATATCGGGCGTGAATTTTCAGAGAGACTGAAAGCCGACAGGGCGGTTTTGCGTCTCTCCAGCTTTTCGGGGTCGGAGAAGAACCTGGTGACCGGAACCCTGAAAGGCCGTGTCAAGGGGCCTGTGGTGGTGGTGGCCCGGGACAGGGCCGACGCGGAAAAAAGAATCAACGATCTGGGGTTTTTTCTTGGAGGAGACGGGGCATCGGTCTGTTTTTTTCCGGCCAGCACCCTGGTGCCCTTGAAGTCCCTGTCCTACCAGTCGGACACGGTGGCCGAACGGATGCGCATCCTGAACCTCCTGGCTGCGGGCGACGCGCCGGACATCCTGGTGGTGACTCCCGACATCCTGGTTCAGCGCCTGATTCCTAAAAAGGAACTGCTGGATTTCACCGATATCGTCATGGTGAACGAGGATGTGGATCTGGACAGTCTCGCGGCCCGGTTCGTTTCCGGAGGCTACACCCGCACCACCCTGGTCGAAGAACCGGGGGACTTTTCCTTGCGGGGCGGCATTGTGGATTTCTTCTCACCGATGTACGAGCATCCGGTCCGCATGGAACTGTTCGGAGACACGGTGGAATCGTTGAGGTTCTTCTCCGTGTCCACCCAGCGGAAAATCGACAGCCTCAGCGAAGCCCTGATCGTGCCGGCCCGGGAAACCATCCTCAAGCGGGAGGATCTGGACGAGATCATCAACCGGGTGAGAAAACAGGCCTCGCTGATGAACATCCCCGTGTCCAAGGTGAGGAACATCGTGGAGCTGATCAAGGGGGAAGGCGGGGCCGGCGAAACGGAAAACCTGCTGCCCCTCGTCTATCCGGAAACCGATACGTTCTTCGATTACCTTCCCTCCTCGGCGGTGTTCGTCCTGGACCGGGACGAGGACATCCGCAAGGAGCTGGAAGAGTTTCTGGACAAAGCCGGCGGGAGTTACAGCCGGGCCCTCGCCGACAAACGTCTGGCTGTTGAGCCGGAACGGCTTTACCTGGACTGGGCAAACGTTCAGGAACGTCTCGGGAATTTCCGCCAGGTCCGGTTCCGGGAGTTCCAGGTGGAGGCGGCAAGGGAAGGGGAAAATCCTTCGGCCATCCATTTCTCCATCGGGGAGAACAGGGCCTTGAGTTCGGAACTGAAAACCCGGTCCACGGTGGACAACCCCCTGTTGCCCCTGGTTCAGTGGATCGAGGACAAGAAAGAGAAACGGTTCACCACGGTGCTGGTGGCGGGCACACGGTCCCAGGCCGAGCGCCTACGGGAACTTCTGGCTCCTTACGGCATCGATCCTTCTGTCTTCGACCATGTTCCCGATTTCAGCCGGACCCGGGGGCTTGTCCTGGTCTGCCTCGGCCATGTGTCCTCGGGTTTCGTCTTGCCGGAAACAGGGCTGGCCCTGATCACCGAAGACGAGATCTTCGGGGCCAAACGCCGGGTGACCCGGAGCGCCTCACGGATCAAGGGCAAGGATTTCCTGTCCTTCAGCGAGCTGAAGGAAGGGGATTTCGTGGTGCATTCGGAACACGGCATCGGTCGGTACGACGGGATTTCCAAAATCACCCTGAACAAGGTCACCGGGGATTTTCTCCACATCGTGTACAAGGACGACGACCGCCTCTACCTGCCCGTGGAACGGATGGGGATGATCCAGAAGTACATCGGCGTGGAGGGCTACGTGCCCGCCATGGACAAGATGGGCGGAAAATCCTGGGACAAGGTCAAGGAAAAAGCCAAACGGGAAGTGGAAAAGATTGCCGGCGAACTGCTGAACCTCTACGCCGAACGGAAGGTGAAGCCGGGATACGCCTTCTCCTCCTCCGACAGCTATTTCCGGGATTTCGAGGCCGGGTTCGAATACGAGGAGACGCCCGGCCAGATTGCGGCCATCGAGGACGTGATCACCGACATGGAGAAAGACACGCCCATGGACCGGCTGGTTTGCGGGGATGTGGGCTACGGCAAGACGGAGGTGGCCTTGCGCGCCGCCTTCAAAGCCGTGAACGACGGCAAGCAGGTGGCGGTCCTGGTGCCCACCACGATCCTGGCCGAACAGCATACGAAAACGTTCACCGAAAGGTTCCAGCGTTACCCGGTGAAAGTGGAGGGCCTCAGTCGTTTCAAGACCAAAGGCCGGCAGAACGATATCGTGGAAGCCCTGGCCCAGGGCAAGGTGGACGTGGTGGTGGGAACCCACCGTCTTTTGTCCGACGACATCCATTTCAAGGACCTGGGGCTGGTGGTGGTGGACGAGGAACAGCGCTTCGGCGTCAAGCACAAGGAACGGCTTAAAAAACTCCGGAACACCGTGGACGTCCTGACCCTGACGGCCACGCCCATTCCCCGGACCCTTCACATGGCCATGACCGGCATAAGGGATATCAGCGTGATCACCACGCCTCCTGAAAAGCGCCAGGCCATCATCACCTACGTGTCCGAATTCGACGACGCGGTGATCGTCGAAGGGGTCCGGCGGGAACTGGACCGCAAAGGCCAGATCTTCTTTGTCCACAACCACGTGAAAAGCATCGACAGGATCAACGAACACCTGAAAAACCTGGTGCCCGAGGTCCGCAGCGCCGTGGCCCACGGTCAGATGAATGAAAAAGACCTGGAAAAGGTGATGATGCAGTTCGTGAACCGGGAGATCGACGTACTGGTCTGCACCACCATCATTGAATCGGGCCTGGACATTCCGGCGGCCAACACCATGTTCATCAACAAGGCGGACCGTTTCGGTCTGGCCCAGATGTACCAGCTGAGGGGCAGGATCGGGCGCGGCGAGGATCAGGCCTACGCCTATCTGTTCATCCCCGAGGACAGCGCCCTGTCCCGGGACGCCAGGAAACGCCTCCGGGTTCTGATGGAGTACAGCGACCTGGGAGCCGGGTTCCAGATCGCCATGAGCGATCTCCAGATCCGGGGCGGCGGCGCGGCGCTCGGGGCATCCCAGAGCGGCCACATCGCGGCGGTGGGTTACGACATGTTCCTGCGCCTCATGGAAGAGGCCATGAGCGACATCAAGGGCGAACCCCAGGTGGAAGACCTGGAGCCGGAAATCAACGTTCAGTTTTCCGCGTATTTTTCCGAGGAGTACATTCCGTCTCTCGATCAGCGGCTGATGCTGTACCGCCGTCTCTCGGGGTTCGTGGAGCTGAAGGAACTGTCGGACGTCCGGGACGAGCTGGTCGACCGTTACGGCGAGATGCCCGAGGAAGCCCAGAACATGCTCTTGAGGATCATGCTGAAAATCCTGGCGGTGAAGGCGGGGGTCAAACGCCTCGACATCTCGGCCCAGCAGATGAGCGTCTATTTTTCCGAGCGCCACCAGAAAAACCCCCAGAAGATCGTGGACCTGGTGACTCCGGAACCGGACCGTTTCGAGCTGACCCCGGAATGTGTGCTCAAGGTCAGGCTGCCCAAGGCGGGGACGGCGGTGCAGATGGGTCAGGTGAAGAAAATCCTGAAGGATATCGCCCGCTGTGTGAACGGATAGACGGATTCCGATCCGCGTCCTGTGGACAGGTCCAGAGTTTGTGTGGAAACGGTTACGAAAGGAAAAAGGTCGATAAATCGATTGAAGTTCGCGGTGAAATGTGGGAAAAGAGAGTGGGTTTTTCGGGAAACGATACTTCGGGGAAAAACGTTTTTTTTAGTATGAACAGGAACAAGTCAATGATGATGACAATGAAAAGATACGTTGCCGTTCTGCTGATGGCGGCCCTGGTTTGTGTTTCCAATGTCTGGGCAGAGGAACTGGAAGTGGTGGACCGCATCGTGGCCGTCGTCAACGATGAGATCATCACCTATTCCATGGTGAACGAAGCGTTCGCGCCCTATGAGAAGAAACTCAGGGAAAACGCCTATCCCCTGGACAAGGAGATCGAGATGCGGTTCAAGATCAGGAGCAACCTGATCCAGCAGCTCATCGACCAGGAGATCACCAACCAGGAGGTGAAAAAGGCCCAGATCACGGTGAGCAGCAACGAAATAGATACTTACGTCGAACGCATCAAGCAGATGAATTCGTTCACTGATGAAGACCTTCGGAAAATGCTGGAAACAGAGGGTGTGACCCTCGAACAGTACAAGAAGGAGATCAAGAACATACTTCTCCGGAACAAGCTGATCCAGTACGAAGTGAAATCGAGGATCGTGGTGACCCAGAAGGACATCGACGATTACTACGAAAAACATAAAGACGAGTTCAAGGATAAAAAAAAGGAAGAGGTCTCGGACATGATCGCCGACAAGGTCTATCAGGTCCAGGCCGATGAGAAGTTCGGAAAATGGGTGGCCAGACTCCGGGAACAGGCTCAGATCACAATCAACGAATGACGATGGACGCTGCCATGGAAGACAACGATACAATCCGGAAAGACAATGGGATGAACGAGGATGATTCACACCTTTCCTTCGGACCATACCTGCAAAAAGCCAGGCTCGCGAAGGGCATGAGCATCGAGGATGTCATGGATTACACCAGGATATCCAAGTTCGTGGTTGAGCAGATCGAGGCGGACAACCTGTCCAAGCTCCCCGAGCCGGTGTTTCTGAAAGGCTTTCTCAAAACCTTCGCCGAAGCCGTGGGAGCTGACCCGGCCGAGGTGCTCCGGCGTTACAACCGGGTCCTTGGCAAGGAAGCCCAGCAGTCTGAAGGCAAATCCGAATTTCAGAAAAACGAACAGGTCATCCGGCGCGTGAGCTACAAAACGGTCAAACAGCCACGAAACAACCGGAAACGGAGCGGTGGAGCCATGGGATGGCTGATCGTTCTGGTCGTCGGGGCCGCCCTTGCCGCCGGGATTTACTATTACGTTCAACACCGTAAGACCACGACGCCCCCTGCGGATCAGGCCGTCACTCCGGCGGATACAGGCGCGGGTGTCGAGGTGCCGGTTCCCGGAGAGGCTCCGGGAAACGACGGGACCTCTCATCCTGAAAGCGAAACAGGTTCCGGAGCCGTCGGAGACGCGGCCCCTGTGGGTAAGGCCACCGTCGACGGCTATCACCTGGAAGTGGTCTGTGTGGAAAAAACCACGGTCAAGGTCAGTGTGGACAACGGCGCTCCGGATGAATACAGGATGAAGCCGGGGGATCATGTGGACCTGAAGGCGGCCACGATGTTCAACATCCTGGTTGAAGACAAATGCGGGGTGTCCCTGTTTCTAAACAACAACCCGGTGACCCTTCCGGGAAAATGTGGCCAGTCGGTGAACATCCAGCTCCCCTGAAGCGTTTGCCCGAAAGGGGATGGGGGCGGGAAACGGTCGATGACGGCGTGTGCTTATCGAAGAGGAAGTTCCAAAGCGTTCTGATATCAACGATCCGGACGTTTTGAAGCAGCCTCTTGTTATTGGCAATCTCTGTGACGAAGGTGAAAAGGAGTGTCTATGGCGAATGACCGGAACACGATCCTTGGTGAAACCATCAAACGGCTGCTCAGAAGGGATGCCGTATCCCATCTTAAAAAAATCGTCAACAAGGCCCACGCCGCGGATCTTTCCCTGGTTTTCAGGTCCCTTCCCCTCGAACACCAGCGCAAACTTTTCGACCTGATCAACGATATCGAGCAGAAGGCCCTTCTCCTCAGCGAGCTGGAGGAGTACATGTTCCTCGACCTCATCGACCACCTTTCCATTGATGAAAGCGTGGAGATTTTTACCCACATGCCCGCCGACGATGTGGCCGACCTGATCAGCAAACTTCCCCAGGAAAAAGCGGACCAGATCCTCCGGAAGATGAACACCGAGGACTCGGAAGAGGTCGAAGAGCTGCTGCGCTACGACAGGGATACGGCCGGCGGGATCATGGTGCCCGATTTCATCGCCCTGAGGGAAATCTCCACGGCCAGGGAAGCCATCGAGTCCATCCAGAAAGATTACCACGACGTCGAGATGCCCTTCTATCTTTACGTGGTCGACGAGTCGGACCACCTTCTCGGCGTGGTGTCCCTGCGTCAGCTGGTGGTGGTGAAACCCAACACGCCCCTCAAGGATTTCATGACCCGGGACATCTTTTCCGTCCGCACCGACACGGACCAGGAAGAGGTGGCCAAGCTGGTGGCCCGTTACGACATCCTGGCCGTTCCCGTCGTGGACGAACAGAACCGGCTGGTGGGTATCGTCACCGTGGATGACGTCATCGACATCTTTCGCCGGGAGGCCACGGAAGACATCCTGAAAATGGCCGGTGTGGGTGAGGATTTCGTGGAAACCCAGTCTGTGGTCAAAAGCACCCGCATCCGGTTGCCCTGGCTGTTCGCCAGCTGCCTCGGCGGTGTCCTGGCTTCGTTCGTGATCAGTTCGTTTGAAGGCGGCCTCAAACATTTCATCCTTCTCGCCCCCTTCATTCCCGTTATCACCGGCATGGGGGGTAACGTGGGCGCCCAGTCCTCCACCATCGTGGTCCGTGGTCTTGCCACGGGTCGTCTCGATGTGCGGGATTTCTGGTCGGTGGTGATGAAGCAGCTGGCCGTGGGGGTTCTCCTGGGCCTGATCTACGGGGCTTTTCTCGGCGGAGTAGCCCGGGTTCGTTTCCATCAGGATATCATACCCTGGGTTCTATCCACCACGGTGGGGCTTTCCGTGTTCTGCTCCATGTCCCTGGCGGCCCTCATGGGGTCTTTCGTTCCCATGGTGTTCCGGAAAATCAACATCGACCCGGCCGTGGCCTCGGGGCCTTTCATTTCAACCACCATCGACGTGATCGGGATCTTCATCTATCTGTCCATCGCGACGATTCTTTTATGAAACGTTGACGGGCCGGACACGACGATCCTGGTTTCAGCATGACACCATCCGACAACAGCCTGATATACAACACCGAAGCCCTGGTGATACGGCGTGTGGACTACGCGGACCACGACGTGATCCTCACCGTCCTCACCCGCCACAAAGGCAAGCTGTCGCTTATGGCGAAAAACGCCAGGAAAAGCGTGAAGCGGTTCTCCGGTCTTCTCGAATTGTTCTACGCCCTGGACCTGGTGGTCCGGGAGAGCAGCCGCATGGCCCACCTTCAGGAAGCCTCGCTCGCTGAGCCTTTCGAAGGCATCCGCCGGGATATCCTTAAAACAGCCTACGCCAGTTATTTTGCCGAGATCGTCAACCGTTTTCTTGAAGAGGGGACCCGGGACCACGGGGTCTACGACCTTTTGTTTCATACCTTTTCCGAGCTGTCCGGCGGTTCAAGGGCTCCGGAAGAGACAAGCCTTTTCTTCCAGTTGAAATTCCTGAAACTCACCGGCCACAGCCCGGAACTTTCGTCCTGTCTGGCCTGCCGTAAACCGTTGGACCATATGGACCAGACCCGGATTCTTTTCGATGTGGGCCAGGGGGGAATCGTCTGCCAGTCCTGCGGGAAACGCTCTCCGGCCACCCTGGAGCTGACCAAGGGAACCCTGAAACAACTGCTCTGGTTCGCCGAAACCGAACCGGGAAAAAGCTCCGTGATCCGGTTTTCCAGGCAGACCCTGCTGGAAAGCCTGCGTTTCATTGAACGATTTCTTCCTTTTCATCTGGAAAAGGACCTGATGAGCCTGAAATTTCTGAACACCATCCGAGGAAACATACCATGACAAACACACTTTCTGAAAACAGCACGGTCACCATGTCAGCTCCCTGCCGTCTCGACATGGGCGGAACCCTTGACATCAGCACGTTTTTCTTTCCCTTGCGGCGTTTTTCCCCGACCACGGTGAACATCGCCCTGTCCATGCGGACCACGGCCACGGTGTCGCCCTTCGATCCGGGCTGGGTCCGTGTGTCCTCACTGGGATTCGAGCCCGCGGCGTTCAGGACCGGCGAAGCGCCCATCGCCCATCCTCTGGGGTTGATGTTCGCCATCTGCGAGCATTTCGGCGTGGACGGCCTTGCCATCGACATCCGGTCCTCGTCTCCCCCCCGCAGCGCCCTGGGCGGTTCGTCGGTGGCGGCGGTGGCCCTGATCGGGGCACTGATGAAGATCACCAACCAGTGCCCGGACGGACGGCTTCCCCTGGACCGCATCGTTCTTCTGGCCTACGCCATCGAAAGCAGCGTGCTCCGGGTGCCCTGCGGCATGCAGGACCAGCTGGCCGCAGCCTACGGCGGGGTGAACGCCTGGTGTTTCACCGGCGATGTGACCGATGTGCCCTACGAGCGGAGGGTACTCGTGCCCCCGGCCGGCTACCCGGAACTGGAACGGCGGATCATGGCGGCCTACTGCGGCGAACCCCACGAATCGGTGAACATCAACGGAAAATGGGTGGATCATTTCATGCGGGCCAAAGACCGGAGCGTGTGGCGTGAGATCATGGCCTGTTCCGCGTCTTTTGCCGAGGCCCTTTACCTTGAAAATTACGACGAGGCGGCCCGGTGGATGACCCGGGAAACGGAAATCCGCATGGGTCTGACGCCCGATGTGCTGGACGACACGGGAAAACAGCTGGCCAAAGCCGCTGGACGAAGGGGCTGCGGCATCCGGTTTACCGGTGCCGGTGGCGGCGGCTGTGTGTGGGCTTTGGGTGAGCCGGACAGGCTGGAAGGACTCAAGGCGGATTGGGCGGAGATTCTTAACCGGACACCGAACGCCGGGTTTCTCGATGTGGCGGTGGATGGGGAGGGGTTGCGGGCTGAGTGAGGTTTTGACCTTGTTGACCGTATTGACAGGGGTGACTTTGTTGACCTGGATGAATGGGAATTGATAGGGGCATGGTTGAATTGTTTGACAAGCATGGTGGGTTCAGGCGGCTGCATTCGTTTACGCTGGCCACCATCATCCAGATCGAAACCCTGCGGTTCTGTCGACGTTTTCTCACCCATGATTTCCGGGACGGTGCCGGGAAGTTCTACGATCCCAAAGGACGGCAGTACGACCAGATGACCCAGGCTGCCCGAAGCGGTCGCCAGAACATCATCGAAGGCTCGGAACGGGCCTCCACATCCAAGGACACGGAGATGAAACTCACGGATGTGGCCCGGGCCAGTCTCAGTGAGCTTCGGGGTGATTACGAAATTTTTATCCTCGACAGGAACCAGCTTCCCTGGTCGGTGCATTCCCCGGAAGCGAAAGCGGTGAACGCCATCTCCCTTTCAGCCGCGTCCTTCGCAAACGACATGGTCCACGAATCGGCCCGGCACGCCCTGGAACAACGGAAGAAATACGTCGTCTGGCTCGATTCCGGTGATCCCGTGGTCGTGGCCAACGCCATGCTGATCATCATCGGCCGAACACTCAATATGCTGAAAAGCCAGATCAGAGCCCAGGGAAAAGCCTTCGAGGAAACTGGTGGTTTCAATGAGCGCCTAATGGCCAGGCGTATCGAGGTCCGTGATATGGGCAAGGTTCCGTCACCGCCGTGCCCCGTGTGCGGAAAGCCCATGCAGAGTCGGAAATCGGCCAAGGGAGGGTTCTGGGGCTGCTCCGGCTTCCCGGACTGCAAAGGAACAAGGCCGCTTTAGACTCTTCCCTGACCGCCTGGACAACACGGTCAACACCGTCAACATGGTCATAAAAACAGAAATTCCGAAGGCACACCGGTTCATCCGAAGATTCTTGACGGAGCGGGGTTGACGAACCGCTTTATATAATGTAATTTCCACCATTTGAAAAACACCGGCAGCCGTGGGTTCCTCACGGCTTTTATCGGCTTTTATAAAGGAAGAAACCATGAATTTTCAGGATGTCATTCTGGCGTTACAGACCTACTGGGCCAAAAAGGGCTGCGTGATCAGTCAGTCCCTGGACCTGGAAGTGGGGGCAGGCACCTTCCATCCCACCACACTGTTGAAATCCCTGGGGCCCGAGCCCTGGAGCGTGGCCTATGTCCAGCCGTCGCGCCGTCCCACGGACGGGCGGTACGGGGACAACCCCATGCGGCTCCAGCACTACTACCAGTTCCAGGTGATACTGAAACCCTCGCCCGCCGATGTGCAGGCCCTTTACCTTGAAAGTCTCAAAGTCCTGGGCATCGATCCCATGGACCATGATATCCGTTTCGTGGAAGACGACTGGGAAAGCCCGACCCTGGGCGCCTCGGGCCTTGGCTGGGAAGTGTGGCTGGACGGCATGGAAGTCACCCAGTTCACCTATTTCCAGATGGCAGGCAGCATCGAGGTGAAGCCGGTTTCCGTGGAGATCACCTACGGTCTCGAACGGATCTGCATGTACCTCCAGGGTGTGGACAACGTGTTTGACCTCAAGTGGAACGACACCGTGACCTACAGGGACATGTTCCACCAGAACGAGGTGGAGCAGAGCACCTACAACTTCGAAAAAGCCGATGTGGCCATGCTTTTCTCCCTGTTCACCAGCTACGAAGCCGAGGCCAAACGGATCGTTGCGGAAAAACTGGTGATCCCGGCCTACGAGTGCTGCATCAAATGCTCCCACCTGTTCAACCTGCTGGACGCCCGGGGGGCCATCAGCGTCACGGAACGCACCGGTTACATCGGAAGGATCAGAAATCTGGCCCGGCTCTGTTCCCAGGCCTACATCGAACAGCGGGAGGCCATGGGCTTCCCCCTGCTGAGGAAATGAGGAAAACCATGAACGATCTGCTTTTTGAAATTGGTTCCGAAGAGATCCCGGCAGGCTACATCGAACCTGCCCTTTCCGCCCTGGCTGCCGATGTGACGGCGAAGCTCACCGAGGCCCGGATCGGGTTCGGCGCGGTTAAAACATACGGAACGCCGAAACGTCTGGCCGTGCTGGTGAAAGATGTGGCGGACCACCAGGAAGCCATGACCAGCGAAGTGGTGGGACCGCCCGAGAAAGTGGCCTTCGACGCCGACGGCAAACCCACGGTTCCGGCCCTGAAGTTCGCCGAAAAACTGGGCATCCCCATGGACCAGATTGAGGTGAAGGACACGGGCAAGGGGCGTTACCTCTGCGCCATGAAAACAGAAGACGCTGCCCCCACGGTCAAGGTTCTGGAAAAAATTCTGCCCGAGACGGTGGCCCGGATTCCTTTTCCGAAAACCATGCGCTGGGCCGATCTCGACATCTGTTTCGCCCGGCCCATCACCTCGATTCTCGCCCTTTACGGCAGCGAGGTGATTCCTTTCACGGTCGGAGACATCCCAAGCGGCAACACCACCCGGGGGCACCGGTTCATGAATCCTGGAGACATCACGGTCTCAGAGCCGGCCCGGTACGCGGACATCCTGGAAAAGGCCAGCGTCATGGCGGATATCGAGTCCCGCAAGGCGGCGGTCAGGACGGAGACGGAACAAACCGCGAAAGCGGTGGGAGGGGTGATCCTTCCCGACGAGGACCTGGTGAACATCGTGGGCAACCTCATCGAATACCCGGTGGTGGTGGCCGGAACCTTTGACGACGTGTTCCTCGAACTCCCCGACGAAGTGCTGATCACCGCCATGCGCGAACACCAGAAGTACTTTGCCGTGGTCGACGGGAACGGAAAACTTTTGCCCCATTTCGTGGTGGTGAACAACACCCGGACCCGGGACATGGCCGTGGTGACCAAAGGCCATGAAAAAGTGCTGAGGGCGAGGCTGGCCGACGCCCGCTTCTTTTACAAAGGAGACCTCCGGGAAAAGGCCGAAGACCGCCTGGAAAAACTCAAGGGCGTCCTGTTCCAGGCCAGTCTTGGAACCATGTACGACAAGACCCGGCGCATCGAAGCCCTGACCGCCTGGCTGGCCGACGCGGCCGGTGTGGCGGAGGTCAAGGCCCATGCGGTGAAGGCGGCGACCCTGGCGAAATCCGACCTGGTCAGCCAGGTGGTGGTGGAATTTCCCAAACTCCAGGGACTCATGGGCCGGATTTACGCCCAGAAAGCCGGAGAAAGCGAAGAGACGGCCCGTGCCATCGAAGAGCATTACAGGCCCGTGGCCTCCGGCGCGGCTCTTCCCGAAACAGTGGCCGGAGCCCTGGTGGCCCTGGCCGACAAGGTGGACACCCTGGCGGGCTGCTTTTCGGCGGGGCTCATTCCCACCGGCGCGTCCGATCCCTATGCCCTGAGGCGCCAGACCATCGGCATCATCCAGATCCTCACCCAGATGAATTTCCGGTTTTCGGTCACCGCCCTGGTCGAACAGAGCCTCGCCCTCTACGGGGAAAAGGCGCTGGCGAAAAAAGACGAGGTGGTCCGCGACGTGCTGGATTTCATCCGGAACCGCATGGAATACATCCTGGTCGAAGAAGGCTTTTCCAGGGATGTCACGGCCTCGGTGACCTCGGTGTCCATCGACAACGTGCCCGACGTGAAACGGCGTGTGGCCGCCCTTGAAAACCTGAAAAAGCAGGACGGTTTCGAACCCCTGGCCGTGGCGTTCAAGCGGGTGGTGAACATCATCAAAAAGACCGACATGACCGGTGTGGCGGACGTGGATGCCGGTCTTTTCGAAAAAACCTGCGAAAACAGCCTGCTTTCCGCCGTGCAAACGGTGTCCGGAAAAGTCGACGGCCTCCTGGCCGTGTCGGATTTCCAGCAGGCCCTTCTTGAAATCGCCACGCTGCGGGCACCGGTGGACACGTTCTTCGACGACGTGATGGTCATGGCCGACGACGAGAAAATCCGGAACAACCGTCTGGCCTTGTTGTCGCACATCGCCGCCCTGTTTGCCGGGATCGCCGATTTTTCAAAGATTTCGACCTGATATGAGAGGATGGCCTCCGGCGGCCCTGCCGGGGGCCAAACTTTTCAAAAGTTTGACGAACATGTTTTGGGGGTGGTGATTTGAAGAACGCCGACTCCAAGCCCATTTGCCCAGCTTTTTAAAATCTGGTCCCCCGGAAGGGCCGCCGGAGGCACGGGCATTATAAACTTAATGAACCTTAAACGATAAAAACGATACAGGAGGACACCATGGCGGGTTTTGACCCTGACAAGGATAAAGTCATCAAACGCTGGAAATGTGAGGAAACAGGGCTGATTTTCGCCATTCATTCCTATGACGGGGGCGAACCGAAACTCCAGATCGGACCCCGGATCCTGATGAAGAAAGACGGAACCGAACGGGCGCCTGCCAAAGCCGGCCGTCTCACCGTGGAAGATCTGGCCTTTCTTTACGACCACATCGACGAGATGAAGGAAGTGCTTGAAAAACACCTGGACCCCATGGGTTAGGATGCAAGGAGAGGGCGGAGGCCATGGATGACGCGCTGATCCGGCCTGTGTGCGGGGAACGGGCGAAACATGGCCCTCAAACCGCCGTCTTGGCCGCCACCCTGACCGATCTTGTCTGTATTGCCCAGGCTCTGGGCATTCAAAAGGACGACTGCCGCGATTTCTTTTCCGCCCGCCTGTACAGGACGGGGGAGGGGGATCGCGGTTTTTTTCTGGCGGGGCCGTTCATCGGCGCGCCCCATGCGGCGATCCTTCTTGAAAACCTGATCGTCCGGGGCGTGCGGAAAGTTCTTTTCGTGGGATGGTGCGGCACCCTCACCGGAGACCCGGCGGTGGGAGATTTGGTTCTCGCGTCAGGCGCCTACTCCGACGAGGGCACGTCACGTCATTACGGGGTCAGCGATTCATTCACACGCCTTGAAACCTCGAACAGCCTGAACGCCAGCCTGGTACAGGCCATGGCGGAGCTTGCCGTTCCCGTGAAAACGGCCGATGTGTGGACCACCGACGCCCTGTACCGGGAAACTCCTGAAAAAATCAACCTTTTTCGCGACCGGGGAGCCCGGATCGTGGAAATGGAGCTGTCGGCCCTCCTGGCGGTGGCCAGGTTCCGGGGTGTCGAACTTTCAAGCCTTCAGCTTGTGTCCGACGATGTGAGCGGATCAGCCTGGCAGCCGGGTTTCAAAGACAGCCGCTTCAAGGCAGGCCGGAAAAATTTCGCGGCCCTGGTGAAACGTTTTCTGGGCAACATGGAAAGGACAGACCATGGAACATGATCTTACGGAACTGGTGGAGACCCTTCACCGGTACAACGAGGCTTACAGGTCCGGAAACCCTCTGGTTTCCGACGATGTCTACGACAGCCTGGTGGAAAAGCTGAAAAGCCTGGACCCGGAGAATCCCTATCTCCAGACCGTGGAACCCGAATCCTTTAACGGAAAAACGGAAGTCCGTCATCCCGTGCCCATGCTGTCCACGGAAAAAGCCTACGGAAAAGCCGATGTGGAGCGCTATGTCCAGCGTGTCCTGAAGGCGGCGGAAGAGATCGGTGAAACGGAGGTGACCTTCCGGGTCACGGCCAAACTGGACGGTCTGGCCGGCCGGGATGACGGCACGGTGTTCGCCACCCGGGGCAACGGCACCGTGGGCTACGAGATCACCAGCGCGTTCAAAAAAGGCGTGGTTCCGGTGGGCGGCCGCGGCCAGGGTCTGGGCGAGATCGTGATGAGCAAATCCTATTTCGAGGACAACCTGGCGGAGGTGTTCGAACACCCCCGGAACATGGTGGTGGGCATCGTGTCCTCGGACGTCTTGAACGACTACGCGGAAAAAGCTTTGTCCGACCAGGCGGTACATTTTGTACCTTACTCGTCCATGCCCGCCTGGACCGGCACCGGCGACGAGCTGTTGAAAAACCTGGAAACCATCCAGGCGGACCTTCTCACAGACATCGACTACCCCGTGGACGGCCTGGTCTGCGAGGTGCTGGGCGACGAAATCAGGGATCACATGGGGGCCACGGCCCACCATTACCGCTGGCAGATCGCCATCAAGACCCGGGGGGAAACGGCGGTGACCACCGTGGAAAACGTGGTGTGGCAGGTGGGACGCACCGGCAACGTGACGCCGGTGATGGAGGTCGCCCCTGTGAAACTCTCCGGGGCCACCATCCGCCGTGTCACGGCCCACAACGCCGGGCTGGTGAAGAAAAGCGGCATCGGGAAAGGCGCGGATATCGAGATCATCCGAAGCGGCGAAGTGATTCCCAAGCTGGTGGAAGTGATCAAACCCTCGGATGCGGTAATACTCCCCGAAACCTGTCCGGCCTGCGCCACGGCCCTTGTCTGGCAGAACGATTTTCTGAAATGCACCAACCCCTTATGCCCGGCCCAGATGGAGCAGCGTCTCGTCCACTGGTTCAAAAGCCTGGGTAACGCCGACTGGTTCGGCATCAAGACCGTAAAAAAGATAGTGGACAAGGGCTACGACAGTCTGGAAAAAGTCTACGCCATGACCGAGCAGGATTTTCTGGATCTGGGGTTCGGGCCGGTGCAGTCGAAAAACCTGTTCGAAGCCCTTGGGGTGAGCCGCAGCAAATCCGTGGAAGACTGGCGGTTTCTCTCGGCCTTCGGCATTCCCAACCTGGGCAAGGGCGACAGCCGGAAACTTCTGGCCCACGTTCCCCTGGAAGCGCTGGCCCACATGACCGAAGACGAGGTGAAGGCGATCCACGGTTTCGGCGACATCACCAGTTCCGCCATCGTCACCCACCTGGCCCAGATCCGGTCGACTCTCTCCTATATGCTGGACCTTGGCTTTACCCTGGAGCGCACGCCCCTTTCCTCTGAAATGGCCGCTGTCGAAAGCCCCATTGCCGGCAAGGGCATCGTGTTCACCGGAAAAATGCAGCGCGGCAGCCGGGAGGACATGCAGGCCCTGGCCCGGAGCCTGGGGGCCAACGTCCAGACCTCTGTCACCGGCAAGACCGACCTCCTCGTCTGCGGCGAAAACGTCGGAGCCGCGAAAATCGAAAAGGCGAAAAAAACAGGCGCCCGGGTGCTCAGCGAACAGGAGTTTTACGATCTGATCGGTGAGGCACAGGCATAGGTCCTTCGAACATCGGTTTTATAGTGGTTGTCAGAATAAAATTCCGATTACCGCATTTTTATGAACATCGAATGGTGAATGGGTTCACGGCTCACCCTTTCCGCATGGAAAGAATACAGTGTTCAAATTCACTGTTTAAAAAAGGAGTTATCCTTCATTCGATGTTGGATGTTGGGCGTTGGATGTTCGACGTTCGTCAGTTTTTCATTCGGAACGGATTTATGACAACCACTCTAAATAACGGCCATACCCCCCCCCTTTTTTAATGGCACAGCCCACAACGATGCATGAAAGATGTTTGACACGGCTCCAGTCTTGTCATTCCGGGCGGCTGAGGTTGTTTCGGCAAGTCTTGAACCGCCGGGAATTTTGGGAATGTGAGATGCCCGCCATGTAAGCCGACCCGGAATCCATGCCCGCGTAAGATTTTTAGTATGAAGTTTCGGAAACGGTTACTTATGCCGGCGTGGATTCCGGGTCGGCATTGGAATTCGAGCCGGTGGTTTTTGTCGCATCCGAAACTGCTTCAAACGTTGCGCCATGTCGGAGACCGCCCGGAATGACAAGGTTGGGAGCTGTGGCTTAACATGACACGCCGGCAAGCTTATAAATTTATTCACTATTGTTCGGTACGGAATCGTTGAAAGGGTAGGGCGAATCCAGGAAAATACCCGGGTCCTGCTTCAGGACCCGGGTATCTGTGACGAAGGTTTCTTTTAGAATTGGGTGATGATGGACGCGATGTCCAGGGATTCGAACATGGCCAGGTCAAGTTCCATGTCGTTGAAGTAGGCCTTGCCGCTTACCCCTTTCACCGGGTTGGTTTGTGACGTTGGGTTGATTTTGAGCGTCAGGTCCTCAAGCTCAAGGGTCGACCCGTTCATGATGCTTTCTTCCGTGTCGGTGAATGCCATGGTTTCAGGTGTGTTCACGGTGATGGTGAGAATGCCCAGACTGTATTTGACGTTCATCTTCATAACGCCGGTGGTGGTGAGTGTGCAGGCCTCGGCTCCGGTCAGTAGGGTGGTCAGGCAATGCTCGTCAAAGTCGAACAGGAAGTAGGCGCTGGGAGGAAGCAAGGTGGTGTAGCCCAGGCTGAGGGCGAGGCCGTCCTGGTTGTAAATCACCATTTCTTTTTTTGGAGCCACGGCCTTGGATTTCGAAACGGCGGTGATGGCCTGGATGTCCTGGACGCCTACAAACGCGTTGAGCAGACCTTCCATCAGCTCGGGCAGGTATTTGGACGATGCGAGTTTTGAAAGAAGTTTGGTGATGTCTCCGGAAATAAGACTGTCAAGGCCCAGGTCTTCAAACATGGCCAAATCGATGGCCACATCGTTCAACAGCACCTTGCCGCCGACGGATTTGATCGGCTGGGAGGCGTTCTGCTTCAGGTTGAACCACAGGGTGAAGTTGTCGAAACCCAGGACCGCTCCGTCCATCGCCCCGCCTTTCGCATCCGAGAAAACAAGGGGGCTGTCGGTGTGGAGAACAAGGCCCAGCTGGGGATCGAGGGTACTGCCGTTGTACGCTATGGTTGTTTTAATGTCACCGGTTACGGTCATCTGGCAATCCCCGGGCTCCTGTTGCGCTTTCATATCCAGGCAGTAAGCATCAAAGAACATTTTGTAGAAAACCTGGGGTTTCATGTTTTTGAAACTGAGGCCCATATTGATTTTCAGGCCTTTTTCCGTGTCGTTCAGAATGGTGTAGCCGTCGACACCTTTGGTTTTGGACTGTGCTTCTTCGACCCGGGCCAGGGTTTCGGAATCCGAGGTTTCCACGGATGTTTTCAGGGTGGAGTTGACGAGGGTGTTGACGAAGCCTTTGACCACGGCTTTCTGGTCGGCCTGGCTTTCCATGGCCGGAGTGGCTGAGTCGGCTTCGGGACCTTTCGTGTCGTTTGTCGTGCCGCAGGCCGCGAGAAGGCATGTGGCGAGCAGGAATGCAAGCAGGGTAAATTGTTTTTTCATGATGGTTCAACTTCTCCTTTTTTTGGGGGGCGGGTTGGGTCAAACAGATCAGGTGGGGGATATCTGTATGGCCCAGGATTTTAACATGCCGAAAATAATTAAGAATTCGGACTGATGTAACCAATATTTATGGAAAATCGATTGTAAGGATGCTCAATGGAATGAGCTGTTCAACCAGTTGTTTTATGTCTTGACCAAGAGAGTCCGTGTTCCTTTATGAGTCGTTATCTATACAGGTGTTAAATTGGCTTGTAAAGTTTTTTTAACGTTCGGATCAAATAAAAAAAGCAAAGGGACTGGTGAGATATCTTTGGCAAAATAAGCCAGACGGCCGGTAAAATTATTAATAATGCCGGAAACATAGAAATAATACAGGTGAAACACCTTTAAAGGGTGGTGGAGACCATGTCCGGGCATGGTAGCAGAGCCGGAGGAAAAAATAATACACTATGTAAAATATTTGGCGGGCTGGGTTTGATGTATCCGGGAACCTTTAGGGTCAATGTAAGACCAGGTAAGGTTCCCGGATTTGTGACATCACGATGGGCTGACAGGTGTCATGCGAATCCCGAAGTTCTTCATCTGGTAGATCAGGATACCGTCCACGGTCAGGTAGCCGTCGGCGAAGAGGGTCGGTGTTTCACCTTCGGTGACCGAGGTGACGAGGGCCGTGACCTCGACTTTCTTGTTCCGTGGGATCACCTGGCCTCGGTACAGCCACTGGTGCTCGGCACCGGTGACAAAGTCGATGCGGTGGGTGTCGGCAAGGTTTCCGAACCGGTCCAGGGCCGCGAACTTCATCAGCTGGATGAACGACTCGATGCCCAGGGAGCCGGGGCAGACAGGGTCCTGGTAAAAATGGGCCTTGAAGAACCATTCGTCAGGGTCCACGTTCTTGTAGCCTTTCACGTAGCCCAGGCCAGAGGGCCCGCCATCTTTGATGTAGCATTCCACCCCGTCCACCATGAGAAGCGCCTTGGAGGGCAGGGACGCGGGTTTGAACGGATCGGCGTCCGTGTCGGTTGGGTTTAGAGGCGCTTCCGGTGTGAAATCCAACCGTTTTGCCCGGGCCAGTTCATCGTCCGAAGGGGCGTAGATGATGGTTTCAGGATGCCGGATGCCCACCTGCTGTTCCATGGTCTCGTTGGTGAAGAACCCGAAGTTGGTCACACCTTTGTAGATCATGTCGCCGTCATGGAGGATCTCCAGGTCGAAATCCTCGATGATCATGCCGGCCGCCTCGGACACCTTGGTCATCCGGGTCCTCATGGTGAGCGTGCCGAAACCACGTGTCACTTCCTTATATAAGACGGCTTTTCCGCCCAGGTTCCGGAACTTCAGCTGTTTCTCGTTTCGTAAGGCCGATCCGGCGTAGGCGGCCAGCCAGCCGCAGGGCTGGAGGGCGATTTCCAGAAGCACACAGAACGGCATGTTGTCCGAACGGTTGGCCCGGAAATACCATTCGTCGGCCGGAACCTGGTACTCGGCTTCGATCCAGCCGCCGGCTTTCAAGTCCCAGGCCTTGTGGTCCGCCCTGGTCACCGCATCCATGAAAAAGTAGGGAGGCCCTGGAAGACGGGCGATGATCCGGTCCTTGTCAAACACCTTGTATTTTTCTCCAAAGGCTTCCGAGGGGTTTCCCACGGCATAGGCCAGGAGTTTCTTCCGGTTGAAAAGGACGCCCGTCTCTTTTTCTCTGGCATCTTCCTTTCCGAACGATCCCAGGAGGGACTCGTCCATCACCGCCTCGTAACCTGTGATGGTGGCCACCACGTTGTTCTTTTTATCGAGGAAGGTGAAATCCGAGGTCATCTTGTGCTCTGTCAGGCCTTTCACCTCCATGACCACGGTCAGTCCGTCGTGGGGGAATTCCCGGCTGTACTGGCGGTAGGACGCGGCGTAGCTGGGGAGGCTCACCACGCCTTTCTGCTCGTAGCACCAGAGAATGGCCATCTGGTAGGCGCTGTCAATGGCCAGGGGATCGGCCACCCAGTTGGTGCGCAAGGGATCGGCGATCCAGGCCGAGGGCGGGGGGGCGGACGCCACCTCGGCCACCATGCCTTTTTCGGTGCAGCCTTTCACGGCCTGGATGCCGTGGAGGTCCGGTCCGTGGAAAAGCACCTGCTCGTAGGCCTGCCGGATATCCCGGCTGTAGGTCCCGGCGAGAATTTCGGCCGGAATGGCGAAAGCCGGAGCTTCGGGCAGACGTTCCGCGAGAACCGCGCTGGCTTTGGAATGGACCACTTCACGGTCCTGGCTTCCGTTCCGGATCTCCAGGTCCAGGGTGTAGAGACCCCCTTCCGATCGTGCGGGTTTTCCGCTCATCAGGCGGATGGTCCTGGTTTTTCCCTCGATCTTGATGCCTTTGAACACCCGCATGCCGTCCAGTCCGTGGAGCAGGAACCCGGGGTTCTTGTGAAGGGCGCCGTGGCCGAACCACTCGGTCATCAGGGCGAAGGGGACCACGGGTTTCTCCTTGATCACGTGGCTCTTGAGCACCGGGTAGAGATCCACATCCACCTCTTTGGTGAAGGACAGGCCAAGGTGGGCGGATGGGGCGGGGCCGGGATGTGCGGCGGCTGCCTGTTTCATGTCCTCCAGCTCGTCCATGCTGGTGGGGAAGGTTCCGCCCAGAACCACCTCGATGGGGCTGGTCAAGGGGGCGGCCATTTCACGGACCATGCATTCCGCCCCTTCACGGACGGGGATCAGTTCCACATGCTTTTTGGCGAATTCCTTTTTCAGGCTGTCGGTGACCATGCCCCCGTCCCAGGGGCCCCAGTTGATGGAGACCACACGGCAGGACTTGTTCTGTTCCGCGTAAGCCCGTCCCACCTTGTTCAGCACCTCGTTGGCCATGGCGTAGGCCACCTGGCCGGTGTTGCCCACCCGGGCGCTCACCGAGGAGAAAAGCACCAGGTAGCGCATCTCGTCTTCGGGAATGGCTTTCAAAAGGTTCTCAAGGCCGTTGACCTTGGTGTTGTAGACTTTGTTGAACTGATCCAGGGTCTGGTCCACGATGAAACGGTCTTCGAGGACGCCGGCCCCGTGGATCAGGCCCTTGATGGGGCCGAAGGCGGCTTTCACCTCTTCGATCACACGGCTGACGCTGGCCAGGTCCCGGACGTCCGCTGGGAAATAGGCGGCGTTGGACCCGGCTTTTTTCAAAAGGGCCAGGGTCCGGGTGATTTCCCGGTTGCCCAGGATGGTTTTCAGCTCTTTTTCCACCTGGGCCGGGGTGACTTTCTGGCCCTTGAACAGGTTTTCGAGAATCCCTTTCTTGATGGCACCTTCGTCTTTCAAGTGCTTCAGCCAGGCCGGTTCCGGGCCGGGTTCATCGCTGCGTCCCATGAGAATGATGGTGGGACTGGCGTTCCGGGCGAGAGCGATGGCTGCGGCGGCCGTGACACCTTTGGCCCCGCCGGACACGATCACCACGTCTCTGGGGCTAAGGTCCAGGCTTCCCTGTTCCACCGGGGCTTTTTCAAGGTGGAGAACCACACGGTCCTGGTCGGTGAGCCCCACTTCCACGGCTCCCCGGCTAAGGAGTTCGTCCACCACGCGCCGGGCCAGCTGGGTGTTGACCTTGGCGGAAAGATCCACGTCAATGGCCTTGCAGCTCACTTTCTCCCACTCCAGATCCGCTGTCTTGGCAAGGCCGGAAAGGCCGCCGAGCACGGGGGCCTGGAGTTTGCCTCCGCCAAACCCGAAGGTCCCGTCAAGACGTGAAATCGTGGCGAAGAAGGCGCCGCCCTGATCCGCCGATTCCATCAGGGACTTGCCGGTCCGGTGGGCCAGGTCAAAGGCTTTTTTCAGGAATTCCTCATGGTTCCTGTCCCAGAGGTCCGACTCTTTTTTCTTGAATCCGGCGAGGCTGGCGAGAGCCCCTTTTTTCTTGAGTTCGGGAACGATGACGAGGCCTGCGGCGTCCTGGGGATTGTCGTCGAGCTGGATGATGGCAACCGGAATCTTCCGGGCTTTCAGTTCCCCCGCAATGGCCGCGGAAAGGCCGTTCTTGTCATCGGTGACGTAGACTTTCCGCTTGGCCGGAACAGTGACCACTCTCTGGCTGACCAGCGGACGTTTTTCCAGTCTCACGATCTGGCGGTTCACCACGGAGGTGTCCACCGGGCCTTCCAGGTCATCGGTTCCCTGATCGGCAGAAACAGTTGGGGCGGAGGCCGGGGCGGCCTGGGCCGTTCCTTTCTGGAGGGAGTCCACGTAGTCCAGGATCTGCTGGAGGGTTTTGAGGGTCACCATCACATCGGGATCAAAGGCGGGAAGATCGGGAACCAGGGTTTCGAACTCGCTCATGATCTCCACCCGCTTGATGCTGTCGATGCCCAGGTCCGCCTCGATGTCCATGTCCAGGGCCACCAGGTCTTCGGGATAGCCGGTGAGACGGCTGACCACGGATCTCATGGTCCGGGTGACCAGAGCCATGTCCAGGGTTTTGACGGGTTTTGCCGGAGCCTGGGGTGCGGCCGTTGCCACAGCCGCGGCAGGGGCGGCAAAAGACCGTCCCACATGGGCCACGATGTCGCCCAGGGTCTTGAGGACCGCCATGTCTTCGGGGGACAGGGAGGGCAGGCCGGGAACCCTTTCCTCGAAGGCGCTCATGATCTCCACCCGTTTGATGCTGTCGATACCAAGGTCCGCCTCGATGTCCATGTCGAGTCCGATCATGTCCTCGGGGTAGCCGGTGAGTTCGCTGACCACCGAAAGCATGGCGGCGGTGAGGTGCTGGATGTCCACGGCGGGACCGGCTGGGGCTGTTGGCGCGGCTGTCGCTAAAGCGGCGGGAACGGAGGCGAGGCTCTCGCCCACATAGGCGATGATTTCACCCAGGGTCTTGATGCCGGCCATGGCCTCGGGGGTCACCGAAGGCAGGTCCGGTGTCCGTTCCTCGAAGGCGCTCATGATCTCCACCCGCTTGATGCTGTCGATACCCAGGTCCGCCTCGATGTCCATGTCGAGACCGATCATGTCCACGGGGTAACCGGTGAGTTCGCTGACCACCTCCAGCATGATCCCGGTGATTTTCGTCAGGTCCACGGCGGGCAGGGCGGCAACAGGCGCGGGAGCTGCCGTCATGGCGGTGCTTGTCCCTTCGGCGGCCACGTAGGACAGGATTTCGCCCAGGGTTTTCAGGGTGGCCATGGCTTCGGGGGAAATGGAGGGAAGATCGGGCACCCGTTCTTCGAAGGCGCTCATGATCTCCACCCGCTTGATGCTGTCGATGCCGAGGTCGGCCTCGATGTCCATGTCGAGTCCGATCATGTCCACCGGGTAACCGGTGAGTTCGCTGACCACGTCCAGCATGGCTTTGGATATTTTTTCAAGATCGAGGGAGGGGTTCACCTGAACCGGGGCCGGAGCCGGGGAAGCCGTTTCGGCTGATTCTCCGGAAGCGCCGCAGACAAAGGCCACGATTTCGCCCAGGGTTTTGATGGTGGACATGGCTTCCGGTGAAATGGGGGGCATGTCCTTCATCCGTTCTTCGAAGGCGCTCATGATCTCCACCCGTTTGATGCTGTCGATGCCCAGGTCCGCCTCGATGTCCATGTCGAGCCCGATCATGTCCACGGGGTAGCCGGTGAGTTCGCTGACCACGTCCAGCATGTGTTTTTCGATGGTCTTTCTGACATCGGCGGACGGCGTTTTCGGCGCTGCCGCCGCAACGGCCTTGGGTGCGGGTGCCGCAGCCGCCACAGTCACGGGTTTTGCCAAAGCCGTGGCTGCCGGAACCTTGAAAGCCGGAGTCTCGGCAACAGCCGGGCGAACCGGAGCGGGCCGGGATTCCTGGGCGATGGCGGGAGAGGGAACAGCCGGTCGAACGGTTTCCGTTCTCTGAACCCGGGCTTCACCCGGGATCACGGCCACCTGTCCTGTCATCATCTGGCGGGCCTTTTCCATGATGTCCTGGAGGGTCCGTCCTGCTTCGGTCTGGGCCGCCAGGAAGCGGCTGTGGGCTTCGGCTGTCTGGCTCTGGATGGTTTGCATGGCTTTGAGCCCCTCGGCGATCACCTGGAGGGCTTCCTGGGTCGCCGCGGTCTGAACCGTGGCGGAAACAGCCTGGGTTTCGGGAACGACGTGTTTTTCAACAGGTTTCATGGTCATGGGAACCGCTTTGTTTTCTATGGGTTGAACATCCGGGGTCCGCTTTTCCGCGATGGCGAAAGAGGAGGGCTCCGCTGAAACAGGCACGGCGAAAGTGGTTTTCGGCCTGGGCTTCACCGGATTTTTGTAATTGGCGCCGGTGATGGGAACGCTCATGCCCTGTTTTTCCGGTTTGGACAGGGGATCTTCCCAGGCGGAGAGCTGGACCGGGCAACCGATGCTGGCCAGTTGGCACAGGGCTTTGGCCAGATCGAGAACCCCCTGTTTCTTCCCTGAAGAAGCGTCCAGGCTGATCACGCTCACGTCCCTGTCCACGGCCCCTGACCCGGCCATGGATTTGATCAGGCCGGTGAGCACGGGTTTGGGGCCCACTTCCACAAAGGCCCGGATGCCGTGCTTGCACAGGTTTTCCACGTTGGCCACGAAATTCACCGGGTTCAGCAGCTGGTGCCCCAGGATTTTTTTGACGGCCTTCACATCCTTGGCGGGGTAGGCCTCGCCGGTGGTGTTGGAATACACAGGGATCGCCGTGGGCTGGATGGCCTGTTTTTCAACCTCGCGGCTGAAGGGCTTGGCCGCTTTTTCGACGAGGCTGCTGTGGAAGGCCGCGGCCACGGGAAGACGGGTGGTCCGGAAACCTTTTTCCTTGCACAGGGCCTCGGCTTTGTCGATGGCTTCGAAGGAACCGGACAGCACGCCCTGGTCGTAGCAGTTTCTGTTGGCCAGTACCACCGGGATGCCGCTTTTCCGGATGGTCGCGTCCAGGTCGTCCAGGCTGGCTTTCACGGCCAGCATGGTTCCGGCGTTGTCGCCGCAGGCCGCCATGTGACGCCCCCGGCTCACGGCCAGGTCGAGAAACGTGTCTTCCGATATCCAGCCCGCGGAGCACAGGGCCGTGAGCTCGCCGAAGCTGTGGCCGCAGACGGCTTTGGGCTTCAGGCCGAAACGCCGGAGGGTCCGGTCCATGGCCAGGCTCACGGCGCCGATGGCGGGCTGGGCCTTGTCTGTTTTCCTTAACGCTTCTTCGGCTGTTTTCGTGTCCACGATGTGGTCAGGCAGGGGATACATGATGTCGCTGAGACGGGGATCGTCGCTGCCGAAGGCGGTGTCGGCCTTTTCAAGCACAGCCCGGGTGTCGGCGAACAGGTTGACGATGTCTTTGCCCATGTGGGTGTACTGACTGCCCTGGCCCGGGAACACGAAGGCAAGGTTGTCGGACACGGCGGGCTTGCTGCTGAAGTACATCCCCTGTTTCTCGAAACTTTCGGCAGGTGAGGACGTCAGTTCGGCGATAGCCTGGTCTACCAGGTTCCCAGGGCGTTCGTCGGTGGTGACGATGAGAAGGAACCGGGCGTTTTCCTCGGGGTTGAAGGTCTGGCGAGTCAGGCCGGCCTGGTAGCGGAAGAAAGCGTCGCATTCGAAAAGGGGGCTTTCCATGGACACCGAGGCTTTGAAATCCGTGAGTTTTTTCAGCACATCTTCCCGGGAGTGGCCGGAAAACGCCAGGATCTCCACGCTGCCGTCCCAGGAGGTGTCCGGCTTGTCACGGCCGTACTCTTCGAGGACCACATGAAAGTTGCTGCCGCCGAATCCCGAGGCTGTGACGCCGCAGCGGCGGGGATGGTTTTTGGGAGGCATCCAGGGCCGGGACTGGGTGAGAAAGTAGAACGGGCTGTCCTTGACGTTGATTTTGGGGTCCAGTTTGTCCAGGTTGATCAGGGGGGGCAGCACCTTGTGGTACAGGGCGAGAATGCCCTTGATCAGTCCGGCCATGCCAGCCGTGGCCTTGGCATGGCCGATGTTGGATTTCACGGTGCCCACGCCGCAGCGGTTTTTCCTGGTGTTTTCAGTGCCGAAGGCCATGACGAGACCGTCGAACTCCACCACGTCGCCCCGGGTTCCCGTGCCGTGGGCCTCCACCATTTCCACGGTGGACGGATCGACACCGGCCTCGTCGTAAGCCCTGCGGATGGCCCTGGCCTGGCCTTTGGCGCTGGGGGCGTAGATGCTCAAGGATTTTCCGTCGCTGGACGAGCCCACGGACCGGATCACCGCGTAGATCCGGTCCTTGTCCTTTTCCGCCTGGTCCAGGGTTTTGAGGATCAGGATGCCGATGCCTTCGGACAAGACCGTGCCGTCGGCCGAATCGGAAAAGGCCTTGACCTTGCCTTCGTGGGACAGAACGCCGGTCTGGGCGAAGCACATGTGCATGAAGATGTCGTTCAGGGTGTCCACGCCTCCGGTGACCACCATGTCGCTACGGCCGGTCTGGAGTTCCATGAAGGCCAGGTTGAGGGCCGTGAAAGAGCTGGCGCAGGCCGCGTCCAGGGTGGTGTTCGTTCCCCCGAAATCGAAACGGTTGGCGATGCGCCCGGCGATGACGTTGCCAAGGAGCCCGGGAAACGAGCTTTCCTGCCAGGCGGGGTAGGAGTCGGAGATCCTTTCCACCACTTCCTGGGCCTTGTCCGCCGGGATTCCCGAATCTTCCAGGGCTTTTCGCCATGTGGGGTGGCCCAGGCGCGACCCTTGAGAAATCACCAGTTCCTGGGTCACCGTGGCGCCGAGCATCACGCTGACACGGCTCCTGTCAAAATCCCTGGTCTTGCCGTAACCTGCGTCGTCCAGGGCCATGCGGGTCGCCACCAGGCCCAGGAGCTGTGAGGTGTCCGTGGCTTCCAGGATGCTGGGGGGGATGCCGAATTCTGCCGGGTTGAAGGGAACCGCGGAAAGATAGCCGCCACGGGTGCAGTAGGTGTGGTCCTGGGTCTTGGGATTTTCCGAGTAGTAGTCCCTGGGGCTCCAGTGGGTTTCCGGGACTTCGGTAACGGCGTCTTCGGCCCGGTACAGAAGTCTCCAGTATTCTTTCAGTCCCGGCGCTTTCGGAAAAAGGCATCCGATCCCGATCACGGCCACGGGCGACGGTTTCTTGTCATGATTCATGTGCTAAACCCCTTGTGTTGATAGTGACGGTTCGTTCCGCTCCGGTTTGTCGTCAACCGGTGTGGTCGATCATCGCGTTTTTTCTTTGACGGTTGTTTACGACAGGCGGACACGCGCTGACATCTGACGATAATCGGATTTCATGGAATTGAACATAGAAAAATCAGGGGGATACATTTATTTTACAAAGGTAACTTATTGATTAAGAAAGAAAAATGCAATCCGGTTCGGAGGGTTTGCCTGTGGGTCGAATCGTCCCGGTGACCGGCCTGATTTTTTATAAAACGGCCATGGACCGGGGGGTAAATGACAGCTCCCGCAACGATGCATGAAAGATGTTGACACGGCTCCAGTCATTGTCATTCCGGGCGGCCGGGATTATTTCGTCAGGTCTTGAACCGCCGTGAATTTTGGGAATGTGAGTTGCCCGCCTTGCAAGCCGACCCGGAATCCATGTTCGCAAGCGATTTGACGCATGAAGTTTCGGGAACAGTTGCTCGTGCCGGCGTGGATTCCGGGTCGGCTTCGGAACTCGTGCCTGTGTTTTTTGCCGAGTCCGAAACGGGTTCAAACGCTCCGCCAAGTTGGAGGCCGCCCGGAATGACAGGTGGGGGGCTGAGTCCTGATCCCGGCCTTGTTTTTTTCATATTAATCCGGCAATAAAAACCCTTTAAAAACGTGTTTGAACAAACAAGGGAGATGGCAACCCAGGGATTTAGCTTGTTAGTGGTTTAGGTGTTTAGGTTTTTCAAAGATTATTCTCATAATCTGTTGTTTATTGATATTTTATGACGAATTATAAATTCAAAGCCCATTCGTCGATTAACCCTAAACCGCTAAACGCCTAAACCGCTCCCTTGCCACACATTTATGCTTTTTAATTGCCGGTTTAATATATTGTGGTAGGGCGCGACTGTGTTTCAGTCTGGCATGATCATGGGGGGCCCAAATGACATATGTTTGCCGGGGGTACAAAGCCCTTGACACCTGTAAAATCCGCATGGTAGCTTCTCACATATTTTTTAAGGATTTTTCCCAACCTCAAGACGGTGCGGACGTTTTTTTCCGAAAATAAAATAAGAACGGCTCAACGGGTCGGATGTTTTTGATGGCAAAGAGACCTCCCTGAGAGTGCGCTGTTTTTTTTATTCATCTTCGGCCTGGTGTCTGTTTTTGCCAGGAATGGAGGGTCATGACAAGGAAACGACCTGGGCTCAAACACGGATTTCTGACTTTCCCGCTGCTCTTCCTTCTTGTTCCCGGAATCTGCCAATCTTTTGAAATCGGCACCCTCAACGTCCACGGCTTTGCCAGTCAGGGTTACCTCCGGACCACGGACAACGACTATCTGGCCAAGACAAAAAAAGGAAGCACCGAATTCAACGACGTGGCCGTCAACGTGTCCAAAGAGATGAGCGACAGGCTCAGGGTCGGCTGTCAGTTTCTGGCCCGTGACCTGGGCGACGCGGGCAACGACAAGGCCAACCTGGACTGGGGTTACGGCGACTACCGTTTCCGGGACGAGCTGGGCGTCCGGGTGGGCAAGGTGAAACGGCCCATGGGACTTTACAACGAAGGCCGTGACGTGGACATGCTGAGAACCTCTATCTTCCTTCCCCAGAGTGTTTACCGTGAGGACATGCGGGATATCATGAACGCCGCCAAGGGGGGGGCGGTTTACGGAACGATTCCCGCCGAGTCCCTGGGAAGCTTCGATTACCAGTATGTCTACGGTTCCAAGGACCTGGACCTGGATAGCGTGGCCCTCAGGCGCCAGTTCCTCAACCGGTTTCCCGGTGTGGATGTGGAGGAGATTGAGACCAATATCCGCTACACCAGCACTGCCCATCTGTTCTGGAACGCTCCGGTCAAAGGGCTGAAGCTCGGGGTGTCCTACGAAACAGCCAGGATCGAAGCCAGTTCCCCCGCCGTTCCCGACACCCCCACCAATGATCCCGATGTGGTGGTTCCGGGTCAGCCAGCCCGCCATCTTCGCATCGACCTGGACAGCGTCTGGGTGACCTCGGTCCAGTACAGGCGGGGGGATCTGATGCTGACCGCCGAATACATTGATACGGTCCAAAAATTCACCATGGATTCGGGCCCGGAAGGTCGCGTAAGCCGAAAAGGTCACAGTCTGGGGTACTACGGCGGGATCGACTACCGGTTCAATCCCTGGCTGGAGGTGGGGGGGTACTACAGTGTGTACTACCCCAACAAACACGACCGGAACGGAAGCGAACTCGTCGCCTACGGCATGCCCGATTACATGGGCTGGCAGAAGGACGCCTGCATCTCGTTCAGGTTTGACCCGGTTCCTGGATGGATCTGCAAGCTGGAAGGGCACTATATCGACGGAGCGGCCCAGGTGTTCGACTACCAGAATCCGCAAGAGGTGGAAGAACGCTGGGGACTCTTTGCCGCGAAGGTCACTTACAGCTTTTAGGGGGGAGAACGATGAAAAAGACAGTTCTGCTTTGCCTGATCCTCCTTGTTTCAGTCGTCCTGCCGGCAAGGGCCGGCTCCATCGTCGTGGTGGCCCACACGGATGTCCCCGTTTCCGCCCTGTCGGGAGACGAACTCCAGAGGATTTTCCTGGGCAAGAAGATGTTCTGGAATGGCGGCCGGCGGATTTTCCCGGTGTGCCTGAAACGAGGAGGCACCCATGAGTCTTTCCTGAAATCCTACATGGACATGAATGTGTCCCAGTTCGATATATTCTGGAGACAGGCGGTTTTCGTCGGTACGGGCACTCCCCCGACCGCCTTCGGCAGTGAGAGAGAGGTGATCGACTTTGTCAGGAAAACACCCGGTGGGGTAGGATACGTCGATTCATCGAACGTTCAGGGTGAGTTGAAGATCATCAAGGTCAAATAACCGGTTTAATGTCACGCAAGGAATTGGCGTCATGTGGCGTTCGATGAACATCGCGAAAAAGATCCTCCTGCCTCTGGGCGTCCTGGTCCTGGGATACTCCCTGACCATCGCCTACGGTTTTTTCATGGGGCTCCAGAACAACGCCAGGCTGAATACCCTGGCCACAACGGTGCATCCGGCCTCCCTGCTCAGTCAGAAATGCCAGAGGCTTTTCGAGGAACAGATCAAGCTGTACCAGGATATGGTGACCAACGGGGACAGGAAGCTGGCTGGCCAGGCCCGGGAAAAAGGAGAGGAGCTGATCAGGGATCTGGAGAAACTCGAGGGGATCGTCAACGATCCCGTGATGAAAAGCCAGATTGCCACCACCCTGAAAGATTGCAGGGATTTCAATACCTGGGCTCCGGACGTGTACGAAGAGATGCGGAAAGCCGCCGTGGATTACAGCGACCAGACGGTGGAAAAAGCCACGAACCTTGCCGAAAAATGGAAAGCCATTCTTGGCGATCTGAAGCGATACAGGGAGCATTTTTCAAGTATCATCCACAATGAACTGCTGGCCACAGGAAAACAACTTCAGCGCCAGGGCCTGGTGAACGTCTTGATTTTCGTGGTGGGTGTGGGTGTTTCCCTGCTCATCGTCCTTATCATCGTGATGAAATTCATCCGGTCACCCCTTCAGAAAACCATCGAGGCCTTTTCCACGGGGGCCATGGGGGATTTTTCCGTCCGGCTGGATGATTCTTCGGCCGACGAATTCGGCCGTCTCGCCTTTTTTTTCAATACGTTCATGGAAAAACTCGAAGAGTACAACAAGGACCTGCGCCAGGAAATCGAAAATCACAGGGTGTCCCTGGAGAACCTACGAAAGAGCGAGGAGATTCAAGGCAAGCTGGTCGACACCATCCCCGAGATCGTCGTCAGGACCGATATGGGCGGGCGCATTCTGTTTGTCAATGATTACGCCATGAAGCTCACAGGATTTTCCCGTGAGGAGCTTCTCGGGGAAAGCATGCTGGTGTTCATAGCGCCCGAGGACCACGACCGGGCAAGGAACAACATGCTGCTGGCCCAGGATGGGGAGCAGGCCATCAACGAATACGTGATTCAAAAGAAAGACGGCACCATCCTTTTCTTCGAGGTTGGGGGGGATGTGCTCCGGGGCGAGGATGGTGAACCCTTCGGCCGGGTTTATGTGTGCCGTGACGTCACCTCGCGCAAGCTGGCGGAAAAGGAGCGGGCCAGACTCCAGGAGCAACTGATCCAGAGCCAAAAAATGGAGTCTGTTGGAAGGCTGGCCGGGGGGGTGGCCCATGACTTCAACAACATGCTCAGCGTGATCAACGGCAACGCCGAACTGGCCCTCCAGGACCTCGGGCCCTCCGACCCGATGTACAACGTGCTTCACGACATCCTGAATGCCGGAGAGCGTTCCGCCAACCTGACCCGCCAGCTGCTGGCTTTCGCCCGCAAGCAGACCATCGATCCCAGGATTCTGGATCTCAACGATGTGGTGGGCAACATGCTCAAGATGCTCCAGCGGCTGATCGGCGAAGGCATCCGTCTGGTCTGGGCGCCGGGTCAACCTTTGTGGGCCATCAACGCCGATCCCTCCCAGGTCGACCAGATCCTGGCCAATCTGGTGGTGAACGCCAGAGACGCCATCGACGACACAGGCCGGATCACCATCGAAACAGCCAATGTGGTCTACGACGAAGCTTACTGCAAGGGCAGGGCCGACTGTCTGCCCGGGGAATACGTGTTTCTGGCTGTCAGCGACAATGGAACGGGAATGAGCCGGGAGGTCATGGAAAGGATTTTCGAGCCGTTCTTCACCACCAAACGAAGCGGTGAGGGCACGGGGCTGGGTCTGGCCACCGTGTACGGCATCGTCAGGCAGAACGGAGGGTTCGTCAATGTCTACAGCGAACCAAACAAAGGGACCACGTTCAAGATCTACCTGCCACGCTGCGTGACCGAGGACAGCCCCATGGCCCTTGGCAAAGAGATCCGCATCGAGGGTGGAGCGGAAACGGTGCTTGTGGTGGAAGACGAAGCCGCCGTTTTGAATCTCACCAGGGACATGATCAGCAAGCTGGGCTACACGGTGCTTGCCGCGAGCCGTGTGGAAGAGGCGCTCGCCCTGGCTGCCGAGTATCAGGGCAAGATCGACCTCCTGCTCACCGACGTGGTGATGCCGGAAATGAACGGAAAAGAGCTGGCCCAGAGGATCGAGGCTTTGAGGCCGGGGCTGAAGAGCCTCTACATGTCCGGCTACACGGCCAATGTCATCGCCCACCACGGGATTCTCGACAAGGGTGTTCGGTTTATCGCCAAGCCCTTCAGCCTCCGGGATCTGGCGGCACGCCTGCGTGAAACCCTGATGGCCTCGTAAGACAAAACCCGATTGAGCGCCAAGCTTCACGGCGTGTCCCCGTTTCGTTTCTTCCCTGTCCTGAGACCTGTCCGTAAAGGTCTCAGCCGCTCACGCGTTCTTCAGGTCCAACTTAAAAACATGGGATAAATTTCGGGTTGTAATATTTTAACGAATGTGAGATTTTAACAGAGTCTTTTTAACACCCGCCTTATTTTTTATCTCTCCGTAACAGAAACATCAACAAAAGCCACAAAACAATCTGGAGGAAAGAATGAAGAAGCATTCGTTTTTCATTGGATTCGTGCTCGCCCTGTTGATCCCTGCTGTTTTATCTGCCAACACCCTCGGGGATCCGGCTGAAACCATGATCCGCAACAAGGCCGCCAGCCTGGGAATCGGCGACGTGACCATCGACCTGAACGTGAGGATCAGCGTTCCGGACAACGATAGCGCCGGGATTCCCGGAACGGAACTTTTCGCCACGGTGATCCGGCCCCACTCAGCCTGTTCACCGGTTTACGCCGAAGGAAAACCCTACGCCAGGCCCACCATCGTCGTCGCCACGCCTTACCGGCGCGAATTCATGGCCCTTCTGTACGTGAGCCTTCTGAACTACGACTACAACATCCTGGCCCTGGATATCCGGGGAAGCGGGTCCTCGGGGGATGCCTGGGTTTCCTTCGCGCCGCCCGAGCATTACGATCTGGGCTACGTCATCGACCGGTTCATTCCGGCCCAGGGCTGGTCCGACGGCCGGGTGGGGATGATCGGGCCGTCCTACATGGGGATCGGCCAGCTTCTCGCCGCAGGCCAGATAGAGTCGGACAACGGCGTGCCCCGGCATCTCAAGGCGATTTTCCCCATCGTGCCCATGTCCGATGTGTACCGGGACATCGTGATGCACGGCGGCAACCTGGACCTGGAGTTCATTCCCATGTGGCTGGGATTGGTGGATATCATGGCCGCCATGCCTCCCCTTCTTTTCATGGGCGAGGGCGAACTTCTGAACCCCAGTCTCGATGAACTCCGGGAAGCCACGGACATCTGGGAAGAGCATGTCAGCAACATCCCCGTGACCATCGGCTGGATTCTCGATTACGACAACGTGGACAAGAACGATTTTTACGACAGCAAATCCACCATGCTCTACTGGCCGGACAAACCCCAGGGCGGCTGGCAGCTCGGGCCCGAGTATCCGGCGGACCTGGGAACGACGGTGATTCCCGAAAACCTTCCGGTGTTCATGGTCGGGGGCTGGTTCGACATTTTCACACGGGGGACGATGAACGTCTGGGAATACGGGCTTAAAAACCACCATGACGCGAACAAGTCCCTGATCGTGGGCCCCTGGTACCACCTGGACGGGTCCATGGGCCTTGGCATGAAAGGGCTTCTCAACAACGAGATCGCGGCCCGCTGGTTCGACTGGAAAATCAAGGGGCTCAGCGACCCCTTTATGGTGGAACACCCGGTTTTGCTCTACATCCTTGGCGAGGAACGCTGGCGGGCCGAGAAAACCTGGCCCCTTCCTCCGGAACGTACCGAGTCGGAAACCCTTTACCTGTCCAAGAAAAAAGCGTCCTACGCCTGGCTGGACTGGTTCTCGCTGATGAACTGGGCCAACAACTACGCCCTGGTGGAAACCCCCCAGAAAGAGGATTACTACAACAGCTACTGGTTTTTCAAAACCTACTACACGCCCAAGGCCGATCCCACCTTGAAGCATGATCCCCTGTGTCTCCACGGTCTGGTGTCCCGCTCGTCCACACGCTGGCTCATGGGAATGCCCGCTTTGGTGTCCCAGCTTTCCAAGTTTGCCTTCAAGATGGACATCGACGCGGCCATGCCCTGGGAAGATGAACGGGCCGACGAGGTGGGCGTTCTGACCTTCACCACCGACGAACTCACCTGCGACGTGGAAATTTCCGGTCCCATGAAACTCACGTTCTGGGCCAGCACCGTGTTTGACAGGCCCCTGGGTCAGAGTCAGGTGGACGAGCTCCTTGAAACCCTGGGCGACCTGAACCTGGGGGATTCGTCGGTTCCCCATTTTGTCAACAAACGGGATGTGCAGTGGGTGGTGGAAGTGAACGACGTGTTCCCAAGCGGCCGTGCCCGGAACATCACCTCGGGCTGGCTGTCTGCCGAGAACAGGCCCTATGACCCGGAAAATCCCCGGGCCCTGGATGGAAATTACGTGGCCTTCGACCCGTTCTACGATCACGCTTACAAAAAGCCCAGTCCCATCGAGGAAAACCGGGTCTACCCTTACGTGATCGAAGTCTGGCCCACGGCCAATGTGTTCAAGAAGGGGCACCGCATCCGGGTCAGTCTGTCCGCCTCGGATTTTCCCCATCTTTTCCCTGTGTTCCGTCCGTCCCTGAGCACCGTGGTCATCGATGAAAACCACAAGGCCGGGCTGACCTTCACCAAGGTCCTGAACGACAACGGCGCGATCTGGGTGGACGATCCCACGGATTACGTGCTTTCAAGTTTGAGGTGATGGTCAATCACCGGATCAGCCACCGGGCCACCCGGTAAAGGACGTTGAAGATGTCCGGGGCCTGGGTTTTGACATCGTGGCCGAATAGGTCGAAATCAGCGGGGGGAGGAGAGCTGACATAGGGCGTCCGCCGTGTTTTCATGGCTCTCAGGCGGGCCTCGTCTTTTTTCAGTTCCTCCTCACGCTGCCTGGCCAGGATCTCTCCCCCGGCCTTGACCCATTCCAGGAGATGGCGGAGTTCCCCGCCGTCCAGCCAGATGCCGTGGTCGGGGCAGCGGTCGATGATCACCCCGCTGCGGCCCCCGAAGTTCACCCGGCTCATCATGGTGGAACATACCGGGCACTTGATGTAGGCCGTGGGGTAGTCGGAGTTTCTCAGGTTCTGGTTGAGGTCGTTGATCTTGCGGCGGTCCGCCTGGTACACATGGGACACGGAGGCCTTGACCAGGGCCTCCAGCTCGCCGGTGTCGAAAAAAAGGCCCAGGCAGCGCTCGCATCGTTCGACGAGGAACGTCCCCTCGATCTTGAGATCGATGGTCTGGAGGCTGATGGCGCAGCGGGGGCATGTCCTGTCCGTGTCAGGGGCTGTGACGGTGAAACGGTGAATCCCTTTGAGGTCCGTGTCGTTCCGGCTTCCGCAGTACTGGCAGATGATCGAGTTCGGCGGAAGAGGGGCTGAGCAGTTGTCGCAGTTGGCCATATGGTTTCGTCTTGTTTTAGGTTAAACCTCTGGGGGCCACGTTATCCGGGAATGGGCGGCGGAACGGCCAGGAACAGATCTTTAAGTTCCTGGAAATCCGTGGCTTTGGCCCAGGCGTCCATGCCTTTTTTCCACATCAGGGTTTCCGGTGTCACCATTTTGTCCTTGATCATTTCATGAACGACTTTGGCGGAAAACGGTCCTTTCTGCTCCCCGGAAAGGGCCACGAAATAGGCCACCGCTTCCTGGCCTGGCAGGGGAGGGGGCGAACCGCCCGTCACCGCAGGCTTGGGTGATTCGGGCTGTAACACTTTTCCCATCTGGTTGGCCATGGCAAACCCCATGCCCATGCCGATGCCGGCCGAGGCGTCGCCTCCGGGATTGGCCGCAGCCTGCTCCATGGCGTTGGCCGCCTGGAACTGGGCGTACTTGCTGAGATCCCCGATGATCCCCATGCTGGTTCTCTTGTCCAGGGCCTCTTCCACATTGGGCGGAAGGGAGATGTTTTCGATGACCAGGAGGGTGAGGTCGAGGCCGTAGGCGTGGAACGCCGGGGAAAGCCTCTGGGTGATGAAGCTGGAAAGGTCCTGGTAGTTGGAGGCCAGATCAAGGACAGGGATGCGGCTTTCGGCCAGGATATCGGCGAAACGGCTGGAGATCATGCTCCGGAGCTGTTCCGTGATTTCGTCCACGGTGAAGTGGGCGTCGGTTCCCACGATTTCCCGGATAAAGGTGGACGGGTCTTTCACCTTCATCACGTAAGTTCCGAAAGCCCGCATGCGGACCGCTCCGAATTCCGGGTCCCGGAGCATCACCGGGTTTTTCGTGCCCCACTTGAGGTCGGTGAAGTTCTTGGTGTTGATGAAGTAGACTTCGGCTTTGAACGGGCTGTCGAAACCGTAGTACCAGCCTTTCAGGGTGGTGAGGACCGGCAGGTTCTTCGTGGTGAGGCTGTACATGCCCGGCTGGAAAACGTCGGCGATGGTTCCCTCGCTGACGAACACCGCCACCTGGGATTCACGGACCGTGAGCTTGGCCCCGTACTTGATTTCGTTCTGGTACCTGGGAAACCGCCAGACCATGGTGTCCCTTGAATCATCGGTCCATTCGATGATGTCCACGAATTCCGCTTTGACTTTGTCCCAGAGAGCCATGGTCCGCCTCCTTGTCCGACCTGAGTGTTATGGGTTGTGACGGGCTAAGCCGCGCCGCAGCATTTCTTGAATTTCTTTCCGCTGTTGCAGGGGCAGGGATCGTTCCGGCCCACCTTGGGTTCGGCCCGGACCACCTGCTGGGGTTTCACGCCTTCGCCGTCCTCGAAAACCCATTCCCCTTCGTGCCGGACAAAAGTGGCCACCTCGTGATGGCGTGTCCGTTCTCCTTTCACGGTGTAGTAGGCGATGAACTCCACCCGGCCCCTGTCGTCGCTTTCCTCACCTTTTTCCGTGGCGATGATCTCGAGCCGGTTCCACTCGGATTTGGCGGCCCAGAGGTAGGTTTCCTTGTCGTCGTGGGACGCCTGCTTATCCGGGTGAAGGGAATTTTTGATGAATTCGGTTTCCACCTTGGCGTAGGCGGAGTATCGTGCGCGCATCAGTTCCAGCGCGGTTTTGGCTTTTCGGGTGTTGCGGATAATGGGTTCACAGCAGTCTGCATAGGCCAGGTTGGACCCGCAGGGGCAGAGATTCATGTATAACTCCTTGTTTTTTTATTTATTTATACTTTCCTTGGATAAAGACTCCCGTCTGTGTCGGGATCTTGTTATGACAAACGTTTCTTTTATAGAATATCCTGAATAAAGAGAACAGATATTTTTCGCGGCGTGTCCGGTGTTTTTTTCTGTGGCGTTGATGAGTCATTTGACATATGGTTCACATGTTACTGTCGGATGTTCAGGCATCCTACCTGCTTCTTTGAAAGGATCTGGTCGTGCTCAAACCATGGATGAATCCATAAAGGAGAGTGAAGATGAAAAAGTACGCGGCTGAGTTTTTTGGAACGTTCTGGCTTGTTCTTGGCGGATGCGGAAGTGCTGTGCTTGCCGCGGCGTTTCCTGAAGTGGGCATCGGGCTCCACGGCGTGTCCCTGGCCTTCGGTCTCACGGTCCTCACCATGGCCTTCGCCATCGGCCATATTTCCGGCTGCCACCTGAACCCTGCTGTTTCCGTGGGCCTCTGGGCCGGCGGACGGTTTGAATCCAAAGACCTTTTACCCTACATCGCGGCCCAGGTTCTGGGCGGCCTTGTGGCTGGCGGGGTTCTGTTCATCATCGCCAGCGGCAAGGAAGGTTTCGATGTGGGGGCCGGTTTCGCTTCCAACGGTTACGGCGCCCATTCCCCCGGCGGGTACAGTCTGCTGGCGGCCCTGGTGACCGAAGTCGTCATGACCATGATGTTTCTCCTGGTCATTCTCGGTTCCACGGACAAACGGGCTCCCCAGGGTTTTGCTCCCATCGCCATCGGTCTCTGTCTGACCCTGATCCACCTGATCAGTATTCCGGTGACCAACACTTCGGTGAACCCCGCCCGGAGTACCGGCGTCGCCGTTTTCGCCGGCGGCTGGGCCATCGGTCAGCTCTGGCTTTTCTGGATCGCCCCCATCATCGGGGCTGTGCTTGGAGCGTTGATTTACCGTTTTATCGGAGAAGAAGCAAACGCCTGATATCTTCTGTTACCGACACGACCGATCCGATCCATGAACTCTGGCGGGTTGAAGCGGATTTTCGCTGACCCGCCAGATTTGTTTTAAAAACCCATATCAGGATAGAGGTTGGCCCTCGATGGCCAGCAGGGCTTTTTTCACGTCCAGTCCTCCGGAAAACCCGCCCAATCCCCCGGATTTTGCGATCACCCTGTGACAGGGCACCACGATGGGCATGGGATTTTTTCCGCAGGCGGAACCCACGGCCCGGCAGGCTGAGGGGTTTCCCAGGGCTGCGGCGATGTCCTGGTAGGAACGGGTCTGACCGAAAGGTATCCTGGTCAGCTCGGCCCAGACCCTGTTCTGGAAAGGGGTTCCCGAAAAGTCCAGGGGCAGGTCGAAATGCCTCAGCTCACCCCGGAGGTAGGCTTTGATCTGGGCCGTGAAAGGGGCCAGGGCTTGGGGGGCGTGAATCATGTCAGGGTAAAGGGGAGGGGTTTCGGGATCCGATTCGATAGAGACTTGGGAAAGCCTGCCCCGGTCCACCACGACCCGGATCGTTCCAAACGCCGTGTGGATCGTATCGTAGGCTAAGTCGGAAATCATGTGTCCTCCTTGCCGGTTGATTCCTGGGGAAGGTTCGCGACGAAGGTGTCTTCGAAACAGCTATCTGTTTCACGGACCACCCGGGTGTGCATGGTCCGGAACTCCGCCATCAGGGTTCTGGCCAGGTCCGTGAGCTGGGAGCCTCCTCCTGAAACACCTCCTGTGTTTCTCATGAGAAGGGGGGCCCCCAGACTTTCCTCGGTGGCCTTGATTTTTCCCCACAGGCCCCTGTAGCTCATTTTCAGTTCCCTGGCTGCGGCGTTCAGGGACCCCAGCCGGTCAACGGCTTCGAGGACCCTCAGGCGGCCCAGGCCGAAAATCACCTGTCCCTTGCCATCTTCGATCCAGATTTTGGATCGGACGTGAAACGGTCCTTTTTTTTCAGAAAACTCCTGATCCATTGCCCACGGCCCTGCTGACAGTACGTCTGTTTTTCATCATTTTCCAACGTTTACCCTGTTTTCCGTGGATATATTTCACGATTCATGGACTTTCTCAAGAAAAAAGACCGGAACCCGGGGAGTCCGGGTTCCGGCAACAGGACCGCGCGGATCAGCGTTTCAGCATGCCCGGGAAGATCTTCATCAGGTGGAAGGCCCCTCCAATTCGCTCTGTCAGGGAGTTTCCGAAAAACAGATGGCAGGCGCCCCTGACGCCTTTGTAGGTCGAAGGGGAGAACGGGTGCCACCAGATGTTCCGCCGGGCCGGGGGGGTGTAGTAGTCGTGGACCAGAACCTTGGGGTAGGTCATCTCGTCGAATCCGAGTTTTCCGTGGGTTCTTCCCCCGCCTGTTTCCTTGGGTCCGCCCCAGGGCGTTTCCGCAAGACCGTGGCTCATCAGGTGGTCGTTGACGGTGGCCACGCCCACCTGGATTTTTCGGGCCAGCGCTTCGGCTTTTTTCCTGTCCTTCGACCACACCGAACAGGTGAGGCCCAGGTCCGAATCGTTGGCAAGCTCCACCGCTTCGTCCATGGTGGCGACTTTCATCACACCGACCACAGGACCGAAAGTTTCCTCTTTCATCACACGCATGGTATGGTCCACGTCCGTCAACACCATGGGCGCCACGAAAAAGTCGCTCTGGTTCTGGGAAGGGGCTTTGGCCTGGGCGTAGATTCTGGCCCCTTTGGCCAGGGCCTCGTCCACATGGTGTTTCACGGTGGCCACCTGCCGGAGTGTGGTCATGCAGCCGATGTCGGTGGTGTAGTTCGTGTCGTAGCCCACCCTGAGACGTTCGGTTTTTTCCTTGAGGATCGAAAGGAAGGCGCTGTAAACTTTTTCATGGACGTAAATCCGTTCCACACCTCCGCAGGACTGGCCCGCGTTCTGGAATCCGGCCCAGATGGCGCCCGTGGCCGCCCGGTAGAGATCGGCGTCTTCGCAGACCAGCATGGCGTCGTTTCCCCCCAGCTCCAGGCAGACAGGTGTCAGGGTCTTGGCCGCGAGTTCGGCAATCTGTTTGCCCACGGACACGGAACCGGTGAAGAACAACTTGTCCACGCGGTTTTCAAGAAGGGTGACCGAGGCCTGGGAACCCCGGATATTGGCGTAGGAGAACACGCCTTCGGGAAGCTCGGCCGCCTCGACGCAGCGCTTCAGGGCAAGTCCTGCCATCTGGGTTTCGGTGGCGGCTTTCAGGACCACACAGTTACCGGCCAGAAGGGCCATGACCACCTCGGAAAAAGGAATGGCAAAAGGGTAGTTCCAGGGCGAGATGATGCCGACCACGCCGTAGGGCACCCGGGTGATCTTGCTGATCTTGTTGATGAACAGGAGGCTGCCCGGCATCACGCGCTGGTCCTTCAAAAAGGATTTGGCTTTTTTGCAGTAGTAGGTGAGGGCCGCCACGGCGGGAAGGATTTCCGAGGCCAGGGCGTCCGTCCTGGTTTTTCCGTTGTCCCGGGCCACGGTCTCCGCCAGGCTGTCCATGTGATCCACCATATAATTTTTGATTTTCTTCAGGTGAGCCACTTTTTCCTTGAGGGGCAAGGCGGCCCATCCGGACTGAACGGATCTGGCCTTTTCGACCATGACCCTGACGTCATCGGCCGTGTGGATGTCGGAATAGCCCAGGACCTCGGAGGTGGCCGGGTTCAGGCATTCGGTCTGTTCTATATGACGCGGTGTGGATTCGGGTTGAAACATGGCGCGCTCCTTTGGCTTGGTTCGGCTTTACGGCTGTTAAAATAAAGTGGGATATCCCAAGGACGAATTATTATTGTGCACAATCGACTTTTATGAATTTAGAAACAGGTAGCACAGGGATTTTATTATGTCAATAATGACATAAAGGTTTCCAGGGAAACCCCCATGGGATCAACCATCGCTATCGGTATCGGTATCGCTGTCGAAGCGTTCTGAATATCGAACCCGACAGCGAACCGATGAAAAGGATGTCCTGCTCGTTTGACCACTTGAAAGTTAACGATGGTTCCCAGGGCTGTCATTCCGGGTCGGTTCGAAATCTCTCCTCACTGGTCCCCAAACCGGTCCCGCCGTCCGATCTTTATGATTTCCGAGGTTTCGTATTCCAGGTAATCCTCCAGGGCTTTCAACGGAAAATGAGCCAGGCGTTTGACGCCGTAGAGGGTCTGTTCCGGGATCTGGCTGAAGGTCCGGGCCAGGTCCATGGCGGCGCACTCCAGGTCTCCCGGGGCCACCACCCGGTCGGCGATGCGGTTTGCCAAGGCCTCTTCGGCGTTGATCCTGGGGTTAAGGAGCAGGAGTTCCCGGGCTTTTCCTGGTCCCACGGTCCGGCTCAGGAAAAACAGGGCGCCGCCCTTGGGCAGCATGCCGATTTCCTGGAACACGTTGTGGAACACGGTGTCGGTGGTGATGATCCTATAGTCGCAGGCCAGGCTGATGTTCATGAAAAGGGACAGGACGTCGCCGCCGCAGAGGTGGATCACCATCTTGTTCATCGAGACGATATCAAGGACGGTCTGGTCGATGATGTTGCAGAACCGGTGAAGGTCATAACGGTCCATGGAGTTGGAGAAGCCGAAATGGCCCAGGTCCCTTTGGGGGCACTCCAGGAGGAAGAACCTCAGGTATTCGTCGCTGCCCGATTCGTGGAACGCCGAGTGGATCACCAGGGTTTTGATGCTCCGGTCTTCGGCGGTCCGCCTGAACACGTTTCGGAGAAAGTCCTTGTGGTCGAAGCGGATGAAGTTGTGGAAAAAATTTCCCGACAGTTTCAGCCAGAGGGTGTCTTCGCGGACTTCCGACACAAAGAAACCGGGATAGGAGACGGTCAGCTCGTTGTGGTTCATGGGGCACCTCGCTTAGGGGTTCGTGTTCAGGTCTTTTTCGTAAACGGTAGTTCGTCCCACGGCCCGGTCCAGGACGGCCATGGCGTCAAGGTATCCGTAAAGGGCCTGGTAGTACCTTGTCCTTGCATCGGTCAGGTCGGTTCGTGCGTCCAAGACTTCGGTGGACGTGGCCGCTTCCTGCCGGTAAGCCAGCCGGGTGATCCGGAGGTTTTCCTCGGCCTGGGCCACGGCGTCTCCGGCTGTCTTGATCGTGTTTTCGGCCACGCCCAGGTTCAGCCAGGCGCTTTTGATATCCACCCGGAGCCGGTCTTTCACCTCTCGGATGGCCTGATCATGGGCCCGTTTCTCCGAGGCGGCCTGTCCCACCCTGGACCGCGTCTTGTTGCCGTCGAACACTGTCCAGGTGGCCTGGACGATCAGGGCTGCGTTGTGGTCGTTTTCAAAGTCGTTGCTGTCCGCCAGGGGCGAGTCGCCGTTACGCCAGTAACTGGCGATGGCGGCCACCTGGGGGTAGTAGGCGCTTTTTTTCAGGGTCACCGCCTTGTCCAGGGTTTCTCCCACATGTTCCATGGCCTGGATCTGGGGCCTCTGCCGGAGTCCTGTTTCGATCAGTTAGTCCAGGTTTTCATGGACGGGCCGAATGGCTTCGATGTCCTCGATAACGGTATCCGTGTGGATGTCCCGGCCAAGCCAGCGGTTCAGGTCAGCCAGGGCGATGTCCGCGTCGGCTTTGGCCCGCTCCCTTTTCTGGACAGCGCCGGACACGGCGACCCTGGCCCGGAGCAGGTCGTTCAGGCGGATCACGCCCCGTTCATGGAACATGGCCGCGTTTTTTTCATGGGAACGGAGAGTCTCCAAAGCCTCGTCGGCTACCGAGAGGATTTTTTTCGACAGCAACGCCCGGTTGTAAGCGTTCCTGACAGCCAGGGTAATGTCCAGAATCGCCTGCTCCCGTTCCTTTTCCTTGACGGCGAGGTTCAGTTTCGCCATGTCCAGCCGGGAGGTGAGGGCATGGCCGGTGAACAGGGGCTGGACCAGGGAAAGACCCCAGTTGTACTGGGTGCCGTGGGCCACCTGGGCCGGGCCTCCGGCGGTGATCATGTACGGATCGTCGTGGAGGGCTGTCAATGTGAAATTGGCTGAAATCGTTGGGAATAACTCCGCTTTGGCGCTTTTTTCCACGAATTTCGCCCCTTCGATGTCTTCCGCTGTTTTTTTCAGGATCGGACTGGTGTCAAGGGCGAGCCTGACCGCGTCTTCGACGTTGAGAACCACCGGTTTATCTTCTGCCGATCCCTGGACCGGGGTGAGGGCCAGAAGGCCCGATAGAACCAAACTTGCGAACAACGCTTTTTTCATGGGTTTGTCCTTGTTTCGAGGTCTGAGAACCACCCAGTACAGCACGGGCATCACCAGGAGGGTCAGGACGGTTCCGAAAACAAGTCCCACGGCCAGGACCGAGCCCAGGGGCGCCCAGAGCGGCGAACCACTGATGATCATGGGAACCACGCCCATGGCGGCCGCCATGGCGGTGAGAAACACCGGTCGCATGCGCCGTTTTCCGGCGTCCATGGCCACGGATTTCAGGTCCCGGGTCTCGTCTTCGGCGGCCAGCTTGTCCGCGTATTCCACCAAGATGATGCCGTTTCGGACCACCAGGCCGCTGAGGCTGATCACCCCAAGAAACCCCGTGAAACTGAAGGGGTTGCCTGTGATGAAAAGACCCAGGAACGCGCCGAACCAGCTCATGGGGATTCCTGCCATGATGATCAGGGATTTCCGGATGCCCTTGAACTGGAACAAAAGAACCATGAAGATCAAAACCAGGCTGGTGAGCAGGGATTTGTTCTGCTCGCCCATGACCTTGGCCTGGTCTTCCAGCTCGCCGCCGTAGCTGAGGGTGACCCCTTTGGGGAGGGGGATGGCTTCGATTTTCGGCATGATTTCAGACAGGATGTCGTTGGGCATCCGGCCAAGCTGGGCCTCGGCCCGAACGGTCAGGGTGCGGACGCCGTTTCGCCTTCTGATCATTCCGTGCTGCCACTCGGGTTCCACGCTGGCCAGCTGGCGCAGGGGCACGTTGCCGCCCGTTACCGGGGAAACCAGGTAAGTGTTTTCGATGTCGTCGAAATCGTCCCGGTTTTCCTGGCCGAGACGCATCAGAATGGTGAGGGGGGTGTCCCCTTCCCAGAGGGTGGACACCGGCATGCCCTTGAACCCGCCACCCAGGGCCAGGGCGATGTCCTGGCTTGAGAATCCCAGGCGGTTCGCCACCTCGTCGTTCACTTTGATCCGCAGGCCGTAGTAGTCCTGCTGGAAGGTGGTCCGAATGAAATGGGTGCCTTCGGTGGTTTTAAGAAGGGTTTCGATGTCCGACCCGATGGCCCTGATGGCGTCCAGGTCGTTGCCCGTGACCCGCACTTCAATGGGCGCGTCCACAGGAGGCCCCTGAACCAGCTGTTTCACCAGAATCCGTCCGTTGGGGAGAAAATGGTCGAAATCGACCACCAGTTCGTTGACCAGCGTTTCGGTGCTTTCCGCCGAATCGGTGGTGATCAGAACCTGGGCGTAGTTCGTGTCCGGTTGCTGGGGGGCGTAGGTCATGTAGAACCGGGGCGAGGCCATGCCGATGAAACTGGTGATATCCTCGATGCGTTTGTCTTTGGCCAGCACGCCCTCGATTTTTTGGACCGCGCTGTCCGTGGCTTCGAGCCGTGTTCCTTTGTCCATATAGATTTCAAGGCAGAACTGGTTTCGTTCGGCGTTGGGAAACATCCGGACCGGAACGTTCATGGCCACCAGGACCGTTCCCGCAAGGGTGAGGGCACCCAGGACACAGGTGAGAACCGGCATCCTGAAGGCCCGGGTCAGCACGGCATCGTAGATTTTCTGGACCATGTCGAGGAAAGACGGCCGCTTTTTCTCGGTGTGGCTGGAATGCAGCCCTGTTTTGATGAAGATATGGCAGAGCAGGGGAATCAGCATCACCGCCACGATAAAGGACACGATGAGGGCCACCGTGACCGAGATCGGCAGGGTCCGGAGAAACTCCTGGGCGTTTCCGCTCAAAATCAGGTTCAAGGGGATGAAGGCGCAGATGATGGCCAGTGTCGCCGAAAAAACCGGGACGAACAGGTCCCTGGCGCTTTTCACCGCCGCCGTCCAGGTGGAGACACCCTGGTCGAGCCGTTCCACGTAGTCGTCCACGATGACGATGGCGTTGTCCACCACCATGCCCAGCACCACGATCAGACCCGCCAGGGTCATCTGCTGGAGGTCGATATGGAAGAAATCGAGAAAGCCCAGGGTGATCATGATGGTGACCGGAATGGCCACCGCCGCCACCATGGCCACCCTGAGGGGCAGGAGAAGCATGGTGACCAGGATCACCGCCACGATGGCGATGGCGAACTCCTTCATGAAATGGACGATGTTGGTGTCCACCACCCGGGGCTGGTCGATGGTTTTCTTCACCGTGACATCGGCGGGAATCCGGGCGTTGGCCACGGCAAGACGCGCGTCAATTTTCTTTCCGAATTCCACGATATTGAAGCCGTCCTGCATCTCCACGCTCAGCATGACGGTTTTCCGGCCGTTCAGGCGGATGAACTCGTCCGGTTCGGCATACCTCCTGTGGACTTCGGCCACATCTTTCAATCGGATCAGCTGCCCCTGGGGTGAGGTGTCCACGATCTGGTTTTCGATCTGTTCCACGGAAGAGTACAGGCTGGTGGTGTGGATGGGGATCTGAGACCCGCCGGTCTTGATCTCGCCGGAAAAGGCGATGGTGTTCATGGACCGAAGGGCTCCGGCCACCTGGCCGTGGTTCACGCCGTACTGGGCCAGTTTCTGGGAGTCGATGGTCACGTAGATCTGCTCGTCCTGTTCGCCGTAGCGCTTGAGCTTGGACACTTCCTGGAGGGGCCGCAGCTCGTCTTCGATGATCTCCACGAAATCAGCGAGTTCCGTGTAGCTGTGCCGGTCCGAGGACACGGCGATCAGAAGGGCGATGGTGTCCCCGAAATCGCTGTTGATGATGGGACCGATCACCCCCGGCGGAAGCTGGGATTTCAGTTCGATCAGGTCGTGTCTGGCCTTGGACCAGAACTCGTCCTTTTGGGTCAGCCATTCCTGAAGCTCCACCTGGACGATCATCTCACCATCTTTGGTGGTGGATTCGGTTTCGTCTTTCTTGACCTCGTCGTAGCGGAACAGCAGGGCTTCCACTTTTTTTGTGACCTGTTCTTCCATTTCCCGGGCCGTGGCGCCGGGATAGACCATGATGACCAGGCCCTGTCGGATGGTCATTTTCGGGTCTTCCCGCCGGGGCATGTGAAGGAGGGAGTGGATTCCGGCCAGGACGAAAATCAAGGTCAGAAGGAGTGTGATCTGCCGGTGTTTGAGGGCGGCTTCAAAGAATTTCATCGGGCGACCTCTTTGGCGATGACTGCGTTGCTGACTGCGATGGGCGTGCCGTCGTCAAGCCTGTGCTGGCCGCTGATGATCACGGCGTCATCGGCGGTGATCCCGCTTTGGATTTCGATCTCGTGGCCGAATGTTCCCCCCGGAACCACCCGCCGCTTCTGGGCCAGGCCTTTTTTTCGGTCGGCCACGAACAGGCAGGTCAGGTTGGCCGCGTCACGGACAATAGCGTGGCCCGGAACGGTCAGGGTGTTCACGGTCCTGTCGGTCAGGATGCCGGTGCGGGCGATCATACCGTCCCTGAGAATGCCCTCGGGATTGGCCAGCCTGATTTTCACCGGGTAGGTCCTGGTGCGTTCATCGGCCTTGGCCCCGATCATGGTGACGTTTCCGGTGAAACGCCTGTCGCCCAGGGCTGGAACCGTCACGTCGGCCTTCTGGCCCGGCTTGACCTGGCCGATCTCCGATTCCGGAACGGACACCCTGGCGAAAATCACATCGGTTTTCACGAGGGTGAAGGCCACCATCTGGGGAGACACCAGCTGACCCAGCTCGATGCCCTTGACGGCCACGATACCGGAAATCGAGGCATGGAGTTTCGTGTCGGCCAGGGCCTTGCGTGCCATGGCGTGTCCGGCTTTCGCCTGGGCCAGGCCTGTTTTCAGTTCGATCAGGTTCTTTTCCGTAAAAGCCCCTTCCCTGTAAAGGGGTTCGTACCGTTTGTAGGCGTCCTGGGCCCGGGTCAGGGAGGCTTCGGCCATACTGAGGCTGCTGCCGTAATCGGCTGGATCAAGGGTGGCCAGCAGGGTTCCGGCCTTGACCCGGTCCCCTTCGTCCACGTATACCCGGTTCACTTTCCCCGGTACAAGGAAACTCAAAGGGGCGGTTTTGTCGGCTTCAAGGGTTCCGCTGACGGTGATGATGTCCCGGGCCGACACAGAGGCGGCCTGTCTGACGGTGACGGGGATCTGGGCCGTGAGCTGGACCACGTTGCCCTTGGTTTCATCGGGTTTGCAGCCGGATATCCAGCCGACAAGGACCAGGGCCACGATCCAGGCGGACCAGGTCTGGCGTGCGTTTGAGCGTTCGCTGTGTTTCATGTTTTCCTCTCCGGGTTTCTGAACGGTTTAATGGGACTCCCGGAGGTTTACAAAACCTGTGCCAAGGAATTTTGTGTATAAAACCTGGGGTGTTAGGATGATGTCGGATAAAAAAATGCGGAATGCCGTGTTTTTAAGTGCGGGATATGGTATTTACGGTCAACACGTTCGATATTTCGAATTTATGGAGAACCCATGACCGACGACCTGACCTTTTTCCACCAGGCCACCGTGAAGATCTGCGGCAGCCTGGACATTGACCGGGCGGTGGGGGACATCGTCCTCTACCTCAAGGGCTTCATCCCCCTGGACGGGATCATGCTGTGCACCTACGAGCCGGAGAAAGGGGCGATCTGGATTCTCAGCCTATCCTCGTCTCTTCCCACAGGCCCCTGGAATCGGCCGATTTACCTGTCTCCGGGCGCCCAGTCCCTGATCAATGCCACGGGCAGCGGGGTGTACCGTCACCTCACATCCGACAACAACCCCATTGCCCATGAGTTGAACGCCGCCCTTAAAATGGACACCGCGTCCCAGCTTGTCCTTCACCTGAAACTCGACGAACGGCACCTGGGCGTGGTCCATGCTTTTTCAAGGGCCGAAGACGTCTTCACCGCAGAGCACGCCCGGCTGATGGGGCTGCTCCACGATCCGTTTGCCGTGGCCATGGCCAACGTGATCAAGCACAGGGAAGTCCTTCATCTCAAGGACCTTCTGGCCGACGACAACCGCTACCTCCAGCAGGAACTGCGGCACATGACCGGCGACGAGATCATCGGGGCCCATTTCGGGCTCCGGGACGTGATGCGGATGGTCCGGCAGGTGGCCCCCCTGTCCAGTCCCGTGATGCTCACCGGTGAAACCGGTGTGGGCAAGGAGGTCATCGCCAACGCCATCCATGTCACCTCCACCCGGCGGGAAGGCCCCCTGGTCAAGGTCAACTGCGGGGCTTTTGCTGAAAACCTTCTGGACAGCGAGCTGTTCGGCCATGAAAAAGGGGCGTTCACCGGAGCGGTGCAAAGCAAGCGGGGCCGTTTTGAACGGGCCCACCGGGGCACCTTGTTTCTCGACGAGGTGGGGGAGCTTCCCCCCGCAGCTCAGGTCCGGCTGCTCCGGGTGCTTCAGGACAAGCTGGTGGAACGGGTGGGGGGCGTGGAGCCCGTCGAGGTGGACGTGCGGATCGTGGCCGCCACCCACCGGAACCTGACGGAGATGGTCCGGCAAGGAACGTTCCGGGAAGACCTGCTGTTCCGGCTCAACGTCTTTCCCATCCACATTCCCCCCCTCCGGCAGCGGATATCGGACATTCCGGCCCTGGTTCACCATTTCATCGAGCGAAAACTCAAGGCTTTCAATCTGACCCGTCATCCCACCCTGGCTGCCGGAACCCTGGAGCGCCTCACGGCCTATCCCTGGCCCGGCAATGTCCGGGAGCTGGAGAACATGGTCGAACGGGCCCTGATCCGGCACCAGAGCCGAAGCGAGGACAAGCCCCTTTCGTTTCCAGACCTCGTCGAGGAAACGGGCACAGATCAGAGCAGGGCCGCAGGTGTTTTTGCTGGCCCGACAGCGCCAGCGAACCTGACCCTTGACGAGGCCATGCGCGTCCACATCGAGGGGGTTCTCCGCCAGACCCGGGGGAAAATCCAGGGCAAAGACGGAGCCGCCGCGATGCTTGGCATTCATTCCAGCACCTTGCGCAGCCGGATGGAAAAACTGGGGGTGGCCTATGGGCGGAAGGCGAAGAAAGGATGAACATCGAACATCGAACATAAAACATCGAATGGTGAATGAGACGTGGAGATGCGGGATGAAAGGGTGGACGCGGGGGTTAGGGGTGGAGGAAGATTTAACGTCCAACGCCCAACTCCCAACGTTCAACGTCGAATGGGGGCGATGCGGGGGGATCGGGTTGGATTGGGCTTTGTTTTGAGGATGGATTTTTTTGGGAACGCCGAGTTGCACTCGGCACACGATGCCGGGTTCAACCCGGCGTTCCCGGGGCCACGAAGATAACCGCCTAATTTTCTGAGATAAGGCAGATGTTTATACGGAGGCAATTATGTGGATTGACAAGGTCAAGGAGTTGACGGAACAGGGGCGGCCGTTTGTGCTGGCCACGATTATCCGGAGCCAGGGCAGCACACCCCGGGGAATCGGCTCGCGGATGATCGTGATGAATGGCGGGTCGGCCCACGGGACCATCGGGGGCGGGGAGGTGGAACGGGCGGTTTTAAACCATGCACCGTCAGTGCTGGCGAACGGACAGCCGGACATTCTGGCGTTCTCCCTGAACGGCGATACCTGGCAGGCCGGGAGCAGTCTTTCGGCCGGTCTGTGCGGCGGTTTCCTGGAGGTGTTGCTCGAACCCTTTTTTCAGCCCGAAGAACTGGTGATTTTCGGGGCGGGTCATATCGGGCACAAGCTTGCCGGGCTTTGCGAGGTGATGGAGATCCCCTGCCGTGTGTACGACAACCGTCCGGAATTCGCCGCCAAAGACCGTTTCCCCTCGGCCAGGTGTGTGATCGCCGCGCCTTACGAGGAAATCAGGAACCGCATCACCCTCTCCTCCTCGAGTTACTGCGTGATCCTGACCCACAACCACAGCCACGACCATGTGGTGCTGGAAGCCCTGCTGGGGCAACCGTCGATTCCCTACATCGGGATGATCGGAAGCAGGACCAAGACCCAGGCGATCATCGGAAAAATCCGGGAAAGCGGCATGAAGCCCGACCACCGCCTCTACGCCCCGGTGGGATTGAACATCGGCCGCAGAAAACCCCAGGACATCGCCCTGGCGATCCTCGCGGAAATCCAGGCCCTGATTTCAGGCGGCAGCCCGGCTCACTGCCGCCTGGACTGGACGGAGCAGGATTCCTGAGGTTTGGATGATCCCTGGAACGCCGAGTTGCACTCGGCACACGATGCCGGGTTCAACCCGGCGTTCCCGGTGGTCGAATCGTGTCCGGACCGGATGCTGACCGGTTTGTCGTGGGGACAAACTTGAAAAGCCGGGCAAACAGGATGGGAAGTGATAACTCGAAGTAAACCAGCACGGTGTATAACGGGAGATTAAAAATCTGTTTTGTCAAACTTTTTCAAAAAGTTTGGCCCCCGGCAGGGTCGCCAAAGGCGAGAACAGGAACCGATTGATGGCTCCCGCACCGGTACGCATGATTCAGAGCCCGGATCACGTTTTCCTCCAGGGGCCGGTCTGTGTGGAGCTGGATGTGTGCGGCCGGATTGATTTCCGCCAGGGGTTCGAAGCGTTTCCTGAAATCCTCCAAGTGGCCCAGCCGGGCGTCGGAAAGGGACGGGCCGGTTTTGCGGGCCGCGAGCCGTGATTTCAGAACCTCGTCCGGTGCCACACATTCCACGAAGAAAACAGCGGCACCTTTTCCGTCGGCCAGATCCCGGACCTGATCACGCAAAGACCCTGTGCCGAAGGTGGCGTCGAGGATGACGGTTCCGGTCCGATCCAGCTCTTCCCCGGCCATGGTCAGCATGCGGTCATAGGTCCTGGCCGTGGCTTCCGGGGAATAGATGCCTTGCCCGAAGGATAGGCCGGACAGGTCGGCGTCCGGGCGGGCCAACATCTCTTTGCGGATCAGGTCGGACTGGAGAACGGGAACGGCCAGGTCCTGGGCGAGACGGCCTGCTACGGTGCTTTTTCCGCTTCCGGGCAGTCCGCAGACCACCCACAGCACGGGGCGGCTGAACCGGTCCGCCGCACGGCAGGCGAGATCCAGGAAGGTTGCCATCTCCGATTTCAGCCGGGACAGTTCCTGGGCGGTGACATCAGGTTCCGTGGCCCGGATGATGCCGACCTTGAGGCGGACCATGGCCCTGTAGCCGATGTAGAAGTCGATAAGGCCGTAGAGTCCCCCGTCTCCTGTGGCCGCCGCGTATCGTTCCACAAGATCCATGGCCAGAGAATCGTGACCTCTCGACTCCAGGTCCATGGCCAGAAAAGCGAGGTCCGAGGCGCTGTCCTCCCATCGGAAATGTTCCGCGAATTCCACGCAGTCGATGATCCGGATTCCGTTTTCCGTGAAGTAGATGTGGTCGGATCTCAGGTCGCCGTGACCTTCTCCGATGCGGCCCGACAGGACCCGGTGGTCGAACAGGGCTTTGTGTTTCTTGAGAAAGGCCAGGGTGTTGTCCTTGATGCGGTCAAAGACCCTGGCGTCGAACAGACCTTCGGCGAACAGGGCCGCCTGCTGGAAGTTATCCAGGCAGTTGGCGGAGATTCTGGTCCAGGTTCCGCATTCGTCAGGAGGAGCGCCGTGTGTTTCGGCGGTGTAGAAACCGGTCAGAAGCCTGACCAGATCGTGGATGTGTTCGTCTTTCAGATTCCCGGTTTGAAGTTTCCTCGCCATGCTCTGGTCATCGGCCAGCCGTCGCATTTTTACGGCGTACTCCACCACGGTGCCCGGTCCGTCCAGGTGAAATTCCCCCCGGTCCAGAGTGATGGGAGCCACGGCGAGGTAGACGTCAGGGGCCAGCCGTCGGTTCAGCCGGACTTCCTCGTTGCAGCATGTCCGCCGTGTTTCGAGGTCCCTGAAATCAAGAAAACCCAGGTCCAGGTTTTTCTTGATTTTGTAAACGAAGTCACCGGCGAGAAACACTTTGGAGATGTGGGTTTCCCGAAGTTCCACGGGGTCGGCCGGATGGGGGTAGAAATCGGGTTCGGCCATCCGCTGAAACAGGGCTTCGAGGATTTCTGGTGCCATGGGGCCTCCGTTTTTCCGGGTTTGAAACCGGTCCGATTTTTTATGTGATCTGGTAATGAACGTGTTGCGGCAAAACCTGATCAGGTCCGGACCTTTTGAAAATACCAGAGCGCCGGGGTGAAAGCAAACCATGAAAACCGGTCTGCATGTTTTTTGCACATGATTTAGGATGTGCAAATGTGAAGCCCATCCGGCGGATTTGAAAAAGAAGTGGTCTTTTTTTGGTCGATTGTTTAAAACAGGGGCGGATGATGTGCCGGAAAGGCTCGATATGATCACGGTCCAGGTAACAAACCCGGTCCGGCGACCGGGGTTGGCCAACCCTTCATGGAAAAGTTTAAATTCATGGCCTAAGTCCGTGATGATCCTTGAAGAATGGTGGTAAAGCTTCTTGATATTTAAGCGCCGATGCTATATGAAAAGTGTAGCTGTGTCTGGAATTTCAAAACGGTTCAGGCGCTGTGCCGACAACACGTTCAGGCGGGAATCCTCTTCCTGCGACAGAACAACGAATATCACGATGTGGAGAAAACGATCATGGAAAAGACGGGAAACATGAAGACGAACAGGACGTTTCTTGGCGGCGACCGGGGTTTCACCCTGATCGAGCTGATGGTGGTGATTGTGGTGCTCGGCCTTCTGGCCGGATTTGTGGCCCCGAAAATCATCGGTCATGTGGGTGAGGCGAAAACCGGGACAGCCAAATCGAACATCGCTTCCTTTGAAACGGCCTTGCGCATGTACAAGCTGGACAACGGGGTGTATCCGGAAACGGAACAGGGGCTCCAGGCCCTGGTGGAAGCTCCGACCACGGGAACGATTCCCAAGAAATGGCGCAAAGGCGGCTACCTGGAAAAAAAAGGGGTGCCCAAGGACCCCTGGGGTAACGAGTACATCTACATCTGTCCGGGAGTCCACGGTGATTATGACATCTCGTCTCTGGGCAAGGACGGCATGGCCGGAGGCGAAGACGAGGACAAGGACATCAACAGCTGGGATGTGGAATAGTCCGGATGAAAGGAACCGCGGCAGGACAGAGGGGCTTCACCCTGATCGAACTGATCGTGGTGATCGTTCTGATCAGCATGATGTTCGCCTTCGCCCTGCCCAAGATGGACGGATTCCTGTTTGTGGATAACAGGGACCGGGTGTCCCGCTGGGTGATCGTAAAAGTCGAGCAGCTGAAAAACATGGCGGTGCTCAAGCAGACGCCGTTTGTGCTTCATGTGGACATCCGTGAAAACATGTTCTGGATTTCCCAGGAGGGCATGGACGAGGAGGCCCTGGACAAGGCGAAAAAGGATGGGTACAGACTGCCCAGGGATATCCGGCTGGTGGATATCATCTACCCGGCCCAGCCCATGAAAGTCGATGACCGGTCGGACGTGGTGTTCTACCCCAAGGGATATTCGGACCACGCCATCATCCACATGCAAAACGACGACGACGAGAAGATGTCTTTTGTGATCGAACCTTTTCTTCCCCCCGTGGGATTGAAAGACGGGTTCGTGCTTTTCGAGGAGTAAGGGAAGGCCATGGAAAACAGGCTCAGGTCCGAAAACGGCTTTACCCTGCTCGAGGTGGTGATATCCGTGGCCATTATCGCCACGGGATTTTTCGCGGTCTACTCCCTGCACGCCCAGACCCTGACGGCGGCGTCGGATGTGCGGTTCTACATCAAGGCGCCCCTTTTGGCCCAGGCCAAACTGGCGGAGATCGAAGGAAACCTGAAAGACAGAATGGACGGGTCAGGGGACTTTGGTGAGGATTTCGAAGGCTACACCTGGAAAGCGACGGTCGGCGAGGTGGCCCAGGAAGGGTTGGGCGCCGTGGCGGAACGGGTGAAGAAGATCGAACTCCAGATTCTTCTGAACGAGGATGAGAACTCTTACGGGATCACGGCGTACAGGTATGAAGAACCCACGGAGAAATAGAACGGTTTCCCCGGAGGGGCAACAGGGTTTTACGCTGATCGAGATCCTCATCGCCCTGTTTATCTTTTCCATGGTGGTGGGCGTGGTGTTCATCAGTTTCCGGGAAATCGCCGTGAGCGCCGGAATTGTGAACAAAAGCAACGACGACTACGAAATGGCCTACGGCTGCTTCGAGCTGATGCGAAGGGATCTGGCGTCGGTTTACATCACCCAGAAACCCTTTTATGCGAGCCCCGATACCGACACCCTGAGTGAAAAGGACCCGTTCCGGTTCGAGGGAAAGACCGAGATCGCGGGCGGAGCGTCCTTTCCCGTGATACGGTTCACGTCCAGGTGCCATCTGCCGGTAAACCGGGACAACCGGAAGGGAATCGCGGAAATCGTGTATTATACCGACGAGAGCGAGGAGTATGGAACCGTTCTCCGAAGAGCGGACCGGGTGACCTTTGACGAGGAGTTTGTCCGGAAGAAATCCCATCCGGTGATCTTGCGGAAAATCAAGTCCATCGGCGTGGTGTACTACGACGGGGAAGGCAGGGAACACGAGACCTGGGATTCGGAATCCGACGAGTTCGGCTACGCCACCCCGTCTTCGGTGAAAATCCGGGTGGATATCGTGGATGATGACAAAGTGCTTCCTTTCGAGACACGGATCGTGCTTTCCTCGTTCAGGGAAAAAACGGAGTAGGGGCGGATGGGGCACAGGGATACACGCACACGGGGGCTGAAACAGCAGAAAGGCGTGGCCCTTCTGATCACCATCACGGTGCTTTTCGTGATCGTGGCCCTGGTGTCCGAGGTGAACCGGAACGTAATGGCCTCCATCGAACGGGCCCACCTGGGCATGGAACGGGCCAGACTCTCTGAAATGGCCACGTCGGCGGTGCACATCGGCATCGCCCTTTTGATGGAAGACAAACGGACCACCGAGGAAGATTCGGTTCACGAGACCTGGGCCGACCAGGAAGTGATCAAGGAACTGCTGGCCGGTCTTTCCCTGGGAGACGGGGAAATCACCATGACCATCACCGATGAACTGGGAAAAATCCAGGTGAACGCCCTGGTCAGCTATCCCGAGGGCCGGGAGTTCAATCCGCTCCAGAAAAGCCTCTGGGATTCGTTTCTCAGGCTCTTGAACCCTCCGGACGAGTCCCTGGACAGTCTGGGGATGAACGAGGACATCCTGAGCTGCCTCAAGGATTTTCTCGATTTCGGGGATGACGACGCGGTAACCGGCATCAACGGCGCGGAAAACGATTACTACGAAAGTCTTGACCCTCCTTACAAGGCGGTGAACGGTCCCCTGCGAAGCCTTGATGAACTTGTTCTTGTCAAGGGAATCACCCAGGAGATGGTGGACCGGGTGGAGATGGGGTACAAGGCCAGGGACATGCTGACCGTCTACGGAATGACCCAGCCGGAACAGAAAGTCGATAAACCGGCCAAAGGAGAAAAAAAAACCCTGTTTACTTATCCGGGGAAAATCAATATAAATACGGCAGACCTGCCGGTTATCATGGCCTTAATGCCTGATAACAAATCGGATCTTGAAAATTCCATTGCGGCCCAGGCCATCTTCGACTACCGCTCGAAACGGACGGAAGACGGATACGCCTATGACTTGAAAGGCACGTGGTACCTCACATGCCCCGGCTGCGAGGACAGTGGAATCAGGACCGATATCATAACGACGTCAAGTGATTATTATTCGATCGTGTGCAAGGCCGCGACAAAAGAAGCGGCTTTCACGGTGACCGCCGTGGTCCGCCGGGATGGCAACAACGGCAAGTACACGATTCTCGGCTGGGATACGGATTGAAAGGCGAAAGGGGAGATGATCTCCCGTTCGTTTTTTTCGTTTCAGGATGCGGCGGCTCAGGCAGAGTCCGCATCTCTCGGGTTGGCTAACCTGTGGGCGGAATATGAGCAGAAAAATTCTGGGACTGGACATAAGGCGCAACGGACTTGCGGCCGTGATGATCAACGGAACCCTTCAGGGACAGGTGATCGAAAACCTTCAGTACGTCGATCTGGACGAGTCCTCGACGGCTTTGAGGGGCGCCGGGGTTGAAGACACGCCGAACGAGCCATGGCGAGAGGTCGAGGACGCGCCGCCCGAGGGTGACGCCCGGGGAGAACGGCTGCTCCGGATGCTCGAGCTTCTGGCCCAGAAAATGGACCTGACAGACGCCGCCTGTTATGTTTCCTTCCCTTCGGGCGATGTGTCCTACCGCAACCTCACCGTCCCTTTCCGAAACAAGAAAAAGATCAAACAGATCCTTCCTTTTGAGCTGGAACCCCTGATTCCCGGGTCCGTGGACGAGCTGGCCCTGGATTTCATGACCCTTGACCCCGGTTTCCAGGAGCCGGGCCAGGAAGAACAGGAAACGCGCCTTGTGGCGGCGGCGGTGAACAGGGCGCTTCTCAGCTCTTTCGAGGCCTGCCTGAAACGGGGCGGCGTGAACCCCGAAACCATCGTCCCAGGCGGTTCGCTGATGACCGGGTATCTGTGCCGGATGATCGACGAATGCGCCAACTACCTTGTGCTCGACATGGACCGGGACAACAGCACTTTGTTCCTGATCCGGAACAGTCAGATCGCCAGTGTTCGGTCGTTCAGGACCGGCCAGGACCGGGGCCGTCAGGCGGGCCTGAACGTGATCCGGACCACCCTGGCCTACTCGGAACAGTACGACGAAGCCTATGCACCGGAAGCCCTTTTCGTGACAGGACCCTCGCTCAAAAAACCGGGAACCCTGGATATTCTGGCCAAAGTGACGGGCCTTCCCGTGGAGCCCGTGCGTTTTCTGGAAGCGTCCGGCATCGAACTGGACGAACGGGTCAGGGACGATTGGGACGGAGACCTGTTTTCAGGCGCCCTGGCCCTGTGCTACGGCGGGCTTTACGGCGTGCGGGGCCTCACCCTTACCCAGCGGTTCGTGGCCGTGGGCAAATACCTTGCGGAGTACAGGCAGCGTCTTTCACGGACGGGAATTCTCGCCGCCATGGTGTTTATCGCCTTTCTGTTCCACACCGCCTTTGATTCCTATGGCATGAACCGCAGGATCAAGGATTACGACCGGCAGATGCTGTCGATCTACAAAGAGATTTTCCCCAGTGTGGGCAAAGTGGTGGACCCGTACAACGAACTCAAGGCCAAGCTGTCCAGTGAACAGAAGAAAAAGGATTTTTCCCAGTCCAACGCGGGGAACATCCGTGTCATCGATCTTCTGAACGACATCAGCACCAGGCTGGACCCGGCTCTTACCGTGGAACTGGATCGCTTCGTCCTGGGCGCCGAGGACCTGAAGCTGTCCGGAAGCGCGGACACCTACGCCACCGTGGACACCGTGAAGACAAAGCTCGAAACCATACCCTATGTCAAGGCTGTGGTGATCACGTCCACCTCCGGGGAGCAGAACGACAAGACGGTCCGTTTCAAACTCACCATCGAATTCAAAGGGGCGGAATAAATGATTCAGCGGATACTCAGCCGGTTGAAAATCGACGATCTCCTCAGGCGCGTTCCGGTCCAGGATCTTGTCAGGCGTCTGCCCGTGGACCGGCTGGTGAATCAGTTCAAGAACATGACGGTCCGTGAACGGATCGCCGTGAGCGGAGCCGTGGTCCTTGTGGTCGTGCTTCTGGTCTACCAGGTTCTGATCTCGCCTTTTGTGGAAGGCCGGGAAAAAAGGCGGAAGATGATCACCGAAAAGGCCTTGCAGGTCCAGGAAATGGCCGTGATGCGTGACGAATACATGTCCATGATGGCCAGGGGGGACTCCCTCCGGCGCATGGCCGCGGGCAAGGACAGCGGATTCACCCTTTTCGCCTTTCTCGAACAGCTGGCCGGACAGACGGGGATCAAGGAAAACATCAGCTACATGAAACCGTCCAAGTCGGTTCAGAAAGACACTCAGGTCACGCTGTCCCTGGTTGAAATCAAGCTCCAGGGTGTGGATATGAAAAAACTGATGGATTTTCTGTTTCAGGTGGAAACCTCGCCGAACGCCGTGTTCGTCCGGGGAGTGTCCCTGACCAAATCTGGCAAGGACGAACTTCTGACGGCGATCCTCCAGATCGAAACCGTGGAAGGCGAGGGTTGACGGCCGAAAGGCGAGGCAGGCGGACGGAGTCGGGATATTGGCTGGAATCAGACTGGAAAAACTGGGAAACATCATGGGCCGCAGGCAGGCCTATGTTCTTTACGTCGTGGCCTGTGTTCTGTTTTTTCTCTGGGCTCTTTTCCCGTCGGAGGATTTTGCGGACTACCTCGAAACCCTGGCGGCCCGCCACGGGGGAGGCATCACCGTGACCATCGAAAAGGCCCGGCCCACCCTGACGTTGGGTCTTTCCCTGAAAGGTGTGGTGGTGACAAGGCCACGGGTCATGGCTGTGGAGGCCGCCTCGGTGAATCTCCGGCCCGGTTATTTTTCCCTGATGGGCAAAACTCCGGCCGTGTCTTTTTCCGCTGAAGTTTTCGGAGGCAAAACCAAGGGCAAGGTTCGTCTGGACCGGTCTGCCGGAGGCGGGGTCGGGGT
>Ga0209066_10000344_pt1 | contig 68798 bp, 54 predicted proteins | sample All_14_2_FD_187198 | JGI IMG/M metagenome (GOLD analysis project Ga0209066, IMG submission 187198) | Freshwater microbial communities in response to fracking from Pennsylvania, USA - Allegheny Zone_MetaG_DW_15 (SPAdes) (version 2) ...
TTCGGCCGAGCGCCTGTTCATGGCGTACGGCTATGACAGGACGTCGATGCGTCAGATCACCAGCGAGGTAGCGGTCAATCTGGCAGCGGTCAATTATCACTTCGGCTCCAAGGAAGCGCTGATCCAGGAGGTTTTCCGGCGGCGTCTGGACTGGCTGAATGAAGAGCGCATGCGCGTTCTCGACCGTCTGGAAGCCGAGGCTGCTGGCCAGCCGGTCAAGCCGTCGCTGATTGTCGACGCGTTTTTCGGCACGCTGCTGCGCATGGCCGAAGACGAGCACCGCGGCGGCATGGTTTTCCTGCGTTTGCTCGGTCGCACGCTGGCCGAGCCGTCCGAGTTCATCCGCGCCTTTCTCGCGCATGAGTACAAGGTCGTCATGGACCGCTTCAAGGAAGCGCTGTTCCGCTCCTTGCCCGAGGTGCCGAAAGCCGAGATCGTCTGGCGTTTCCATTTCATGCTCGGCGCCACCTCGTACGCCATTGCCGGTACCGACGCACTGCGTCTGGTCACCGACTGGCAGATCGAAGAAGAAGACTCGGTTGATCGTCTCGACCGCTTGGTGCCGCGTCTGATGTCCTTCCTGATCGGTGGCCTGCGCGCCCCGTTGCCCCATTTCGAACCTGTTGCGGTCGACCGCAGCTGATCGTCAAAAACCAAAATAATATTCGGAGACATGCATGTCCAATAACCTCATCCCTCTGCTCGGGGTATTTGCCCTGGTGGTTTTGGCCGGGTTGATCCTGGTCCGGCCTTTGCGCCGTGCCGTGATCACCCGGTCCATTTTTTCCGCCTACCGCAAGGTCCTGCCGCAGATGTCCGATACCGAACGCGACGCGCTCGAAGCCGGCACCGTCTGGTGGGAGGGTGAGTTGTTTCGCGGCAAGCCGGACTGGCAGAAGCTGCACGCCTATCCGCAGCCGAAGCTGACCGCCGAGGAACAATCCTTCCTCGACAAGGAATGCGAAGAAGCCTGCCGCCTGGTCGATGACTGGAAAGTCACCCACGAACTTTACGACCTGCCCAATGAAGCCTGGCGCTACATCAAGGACAAGGGTTTCCTCGGCATGATCATTCCGAAGAAATACGGCGGCCTGGAGTTCTCGGCCTATGCCCACTCGCAGGTAGTGACCAAGCTGTCGACGCGATCAAGCGCGCTGTCGGTGTCGGTGATGGTGCCGAACTCGCTCGGCCCGGCCGAACTGCTGCTGCACTACGGTACCGAAGAGCAGAAGAACCACTACCTGCCGCGCCTGGCCAAGGGCATCGAGGTGCCGGCCTTTGCGCTGACCAGCCCGTGGGCCGGTTCCGATGCGGCGTCGATCCCGGATTCCGGCGTCGTCTGCAAGGGCATGTACCAGGGCAAGGAAGTGCTCGGCATGCGCGTTTCCTGGGACAAGCGCTACATCACGCTGGCACCGGTGTGCACGGTGTTTGGCCTGGCCTTCCATCTGTACGATCCGGACGGCCTGCTCGGTGACAAGAAGCACATCGGCATCACCTGCGCGCTGGTCCCTTACGATCATCCGGGTGTCGATACCGGGCGGCGTCACTTCCCGCTGAACGCGATGTTCATGAACGGCCCGACGCGCGGCAAGGAAGTCTTCATGCCGCTCGACTTCATCATCGGCGGTCCGGCGATGGCCGGCCAGGGCTGGCGCATGCTGATGGAGTGCCTGGCCGCCGGGCGCTCGATCTCGCTGCCGTCGTCGAACACCGGCATGGCGCAGATGACGGCGCGTGCCGTCGGCGGTTACGCCCGTGTCCGCTCGCAGTTCAAGATGGCGGTCGGCAAGTTCGAAGGTGTCGAGGAAGCGCTGACCCGCATCGGTGCCTACACCTACATGATGGACGCGGTGCGCAAGATGACGGCCGGCGCCGTCGATCTCGGCGAGAAGCCATCGGTGGTTTCGGCCATCGCCAAGTACCACGTCACCGAGCGCGCCCGCGTCGTCGTCAACGACGGCATGGACGTCATCGGCGGCAAGGGCATCTGCCTCGGCCCGTCGAATTTCCTCGGTCGCGCCTACCAGCAGATTCCGGTGGCGATCACCGTCGAAGGCGCCAACATCCTGACTCGCTCGCTGATCATCTTTGGCCAGGGTGCGATCCGCTGCCATCCGTATCTGCTGCCGGAAATGCGTGCGGCGCAGAACCCGGATGCACGCCAGGGACTGGTGGATTTCGACCAGGCCTTGTTCGGCCACATCGGTTTCACCATCCGCAACAGCCTGCGCGCATTGTGGCTGGGTATCACCGGTTCGCATTTTTCTGCGGTCAACACCGATGTCGCACCGGAAATGAAGCGCTACTACCAGCAACTGACGCGCTTCTCGGCGGCCTTTGCCTTCCTTTCCGACGTCTCGCTGCTGGTGCTTGGCGGCAGCGTCAAGCGCCGTGAAAAGCTGTCGGCCCGCCTCGGCGACATCCTGGCGCAGATGTACCTGATTTCCTGCACGCTGAAACGCTACGAAGAAGAAGGCCGCCAGGCTGCAGATGCACCGCTCGCTCACTGGGCGATCTGGGACGCGATGTACAAGACCCAGGAAGCCTTCGACGGCGTCATCGCCAATTTCCCGGTGCGCTTCATTGCCGCCGTGGTCAATCGCATCATCTTCCCGTGGGGCCATCCGTATGTCGTGCCGTCCGACGCTGTCGGCCACCAGGTGGCGAAGCTGCTGATCGCGCCGTCGGCCAGCCGCGACCGGCTGACCGCCGAGTGCTACCTGCCACTGAGCGAGAACGAACCGGTCGGTGCCATCGAACTGGCGCTGAAGGCGACGCTGGAGGCCGAAGAGATCGAGGCGAAGATCCGTGCCGCCGAGAAGGACGGCCGATTCGACAACAATCCGCAGGCCAATGTCCGCGACATCGCCATCGTCGCCTTCGAAACCGGGGTCATCAACGCCGCCGAGTACGAAATCATGAAGCGGCGCAATCACCTGCGCGACATCGTCGTCCATGTCGATGACTTCCCCTTCGACTACGGCGTGGCCACGGCCAACAAGCCGGCCGACGACCGGATGGCTGCCTGATGAAGACGATTTACGTGGTGGACGGCGCCCGCTCGCCGTTTTTGAAAGCGCAGAAGGGGCCGGGGCCGTTCGCCGCTTCCGACTTGGCGACACAGGCCGGTCGGGCGCTGCTGTTGCGTCAGCCGTTCGCGCCGACCGATCTCGATGAGGTCATCCTCGGCTGCGCCGCGCCTTCACCGGACGAAACCAACATCGGCCGCATGGTCGCGTTGCGTCTCGGCTGCGGCAAGAAGGTGCCGGGCTGGACGGTGATGCGTAACTGCGCGTCCGGCATGCAGGCCATCGACTCGGCCATCGCCAACATCCAGTGCGGCCGTTCGCAACTGGTCCTGGCCGGTGGCGTCGATGCGCTGTCACGGGCACCGCTGCTGTATTCGGACACGATGGTGCGCTGGTTCGCCGGCATGATGAGCATGCGTACGCTCGGCCAGAAGCTCGGCCATTTCCTCAAATTGCGCCCGGCCGCGCTGTTGACCCCGGTCATCGGCCTGATGAAGGGCCTGACCGATCCGGTCGTTGGCTTGTTGATGGGTCAGACCGCAGAAAACATCGCCTGGAAGTTCGGCATCTCGCGCCGGCAGATGGACGAATTCGCCGTGCGCAGCCACCTGCGTTCGCTGGCCGCGCGTCAGGCCGGGCATCTCGAAGAAATCGTGCCGCTGGTCGATGGCAACGGCAAGGTTTACGCCGAGGACGACGGCGTGCGCGCCGATGCGACGCTGGCCGGCATGGCCAAGCCGAGCCCGTTCTTCGACAAGAAATACGGCAACATCACCGCCGCCAACAGCTCGCAGATCACCGACGGCGCTGCCTGGGTGCTGCTCGCTTCGGAAGAAGCGGTACAGAAATGGGGCCTGCAGCCGATCGGCAAGATCATCGACAGCCAGTGGGCCGGGCTGGAACCGGAGCAGATGGGCCTCGGCCCGGTGCATGCGTCCACGCCGATCCTGCAGCGCCACGGCCTGACGCTGGCCGACATCGATTACTGGGAACTCAACGAAGCCTTCGCCGCGCAGGTGCTCGGCTGTCAGGCAGCATGGAAGGACGATGCCTACTGTCGCGAACAGCTGGATCTGCCCGGCGCCTTCGGCGAAATCCCCGACGATCGCCTCAACGTCGACGGCGGTGCAGTGTCCATCGGCCATCCGGTCGGCGCCTCGGGCGCGCGCATCGTGTTGCACCTGCTGCATGTACTGCGCAGGAATAACGCCAAACGTGGTGTGGCGACCATCTGCATCGGCGGCGGCCTCGGCGGCGCCATGCTCGTGGAGGCCTGCTGATCATGAAACACTGGCAACTGAACAAGGAAGAGGGCGGGGTTGTCGTCGCCGTGCTCGACCGTGCGGGCGAAAGCACCAATGCGCTGTCGGCGGAAGTGATGGCCGAATTGGCGCAAGTCCTCGACCAGCTCGACCTGTATCCGCCCAAGGGGCTGATCATCCGCTCGGGCAAGGCGGCCGGTTTCGTCGCCGGCGCCGACATTAACGAATTCTCGCAACTGGACACACCGGAAAAGGGCCGGGCACTGGTTGCCCGCGGCTGGGACCTGTTCAACCGGCTGGCGGCAGTCAAGTATCCGACGCTGGCGCTGGTGCGCGGTCATTGCCTCGGTGGCGGCCTCGAACTGGCGCTGGCCTGCCGCTACATCCTGGCGGTCGATGAGCCGGGCACCAAGCTGGCGCTGCCGGAAGTCATGCTCGGCATCTTCCCCGGCTGGGGCGGCATGCTGCGCCTGCCGCAGCGGGTCGGCCCGGCGGCGGCCCTGGACATGATGTTGACCGGCAAGTCACTCGACGCCAAGCGGGCGCGCAACATGGGCCTGGCCGACGAATGCGTGCCACCGCGCGTCATGGAAATGGCTGCGCACAAGCTGCTGCTGTCGAACCGTCCGCGTCGCCCGCTGCCCTTCGTGCAGAAGCTGCTGGCCGGCCCGCTGAAATCGGTCGTCGCCAATGGTGCGCGCAAGCAGGTAGCGAAGAAGGCGCGTCCGGAACACTACCCGGCGCCGTACGCGATCATCGACCTGTGGCAGAAACACGACGGCAACGCGCTGGCTGCACCGGCAGTCGTCGACCGCATCATCCAGTCGCCGACGGCGAAGAACCTGCTACGCGTCTTCCATCTGCAGGAGCGCCTGAAGGGCTTCGGCAAGGATGGCGATTTCGTCGCGAAACACGTGCATGTCGTCGGTGCAGGCGTCATGGGCGGCGACATCGCCGCCTGGTGTGCGCTGCGCGGCCTGACGGTGACGCTGCAGGACCAGTCGGTCGAGCGCATCGCGCCGGCAATTAAGCGGGCGCATTCGTTGTTCAAGAAGAAGCTGCGTGACCCGCTGCGCGCCCGCGCCGCTTTCGATCGCCTGATTCCCGACCCGGCCGGTAACGGTGTGGTCCGCGCCGACGTGGTCATCGAAGCGATTTTCGAGAACGTCGAGGCCAAGCATGCGCTGTTCCGGGCCATCGAGCCCAGGCTCAAGCCGACGGCGGTGCTGGCCAGCAACACCTCCAGCCTGAAGCTGGAAGACCTGCGCACGGTGCTGGTCCGGCCGGAGCGCCTGGTCGGCATCCACTTCTTCAACCCGGTGGCAATGATGCCGCTGGTCGAGGTGGTCGAAGCCGAAGGCCCCGACCCGGCCATGGTTCGCGCCGCCTGCGCCTTCGTCAAACAGATCGACAAGCTGCCGCTGCCGGTGAACAGCGCGCCGGGCTTCCTGGTCAACGCCGTGCTCGCGCCCTACATGCTGGCGGCGATGCGTGCGGTCGACGACGGTATTTCGCCGGAAACGGTGGACGCAGCCATGCTCGCCTTCGGCATGCCGATGGGACCGATCGAGCTGATCGACACCGTCGGCCTTGACATCGCGATGGCCGCAGGCCAGCAGCTGGCAGGCGGTGCCGAAGCGCCGCGCTGTCTGCTGGCGCGGGTTGAAAAACAGCAACTGGGCAAGAAATCCGGCCAGGGCTTTTATACCTGGACCGACGGCAAGCCGGTCAAGGCCGCAGCTGCCACTGTCCCGGCCGGCCTGGCGGAAAAATTAATCAAACCGCTGGTCGACCGTACGCAAGCGTTGGTCAGTGAAGGGGTCATCGCTGACGCGGATCTGGCAGATGCCGGGGTGATTTTTGGTACCGGTTTTGCGCCTTTTAGTGGAGGGCCCATCAATCATTCGCAGCGAGCAGGGCGTTGATCGTTTCTGGAGGTTGCGCCTGGCAAGCATTTCCGGAGGGTGGGCCGGAGAGGCTGGCGGTTGTTGAAAGACAGGATTATTGTTGCACTTCACTTCCGAGCCGGCAAAAGACTGGCAGGCGTGTGGGCAGTAATCCGGTGATTGTCGTAATAATGTAACGAGCATGACCGGCTCAGTCGGTCACTAAAACCAGGAGGAGATTAGGATGAGACAAAAAAGAGGAAGTTCGTACCGTCCCGCATTTCGGCGCAGCACGCTCGGAACGGCGGTGGCAATTGCGCTGACGACGGGGGCGACATCGGTCATGGCGTTCGAATTCAAGTCGGGTGAATTGAGCGGCAGCTTTGATACCACCGTTTCGCTGGGTGCGCTCTGGCGCATGGACAACCGCGAGAAATCGCTGATCAGCATTGCCAACGGCGGAACTTCCCGTGATCCGAATTCGGATGACGGCAATCTGAAATATGATCGTCATGAACTTGTGTCGACGACGTTGAAGGCGACGCATGATCTTGAATTGAAGTATCACAACTTCGGTGCCTTTGTCCGTGGTTCGTATTTCTACGATCCGACAATTCGCCACGAGAGCAGTCTGACCAGCAAGGCCCGCGATGTTCTCGGCTCAGATGCCGAAATCCTCGATGCCTATGTGCGCGGTACCTTCGACATCGGCGGCCGCAACCTCAACCTGCGGCTCGGCAAGCAGGTGGTGAGCTGGGGCGAGAGTACCTTCATCCAGAACGGCATCAACGTTCTCAATCCGGTCAATGTCAGTCGATTGCGCGCTCCTGGTTCGGAATTGAAGGAAGGCTTCATCCCGACGATGATGGCCTATGCCTCGCAGGAACTGACCGACAACCTGTCGGTCGAGATAGCTTTGCTGACCGAGTGGAAGAAGACCAAGATCGATCCGGCCGGCTCGTTCTTCAGCACCAATGATTTCGTCTCGGAGGGCGGCAATATTGCCTACACCGGTTTCGGTCGCCGCAATGACGGAAATCAGGCGGCTGGCATTTTCCCTGTCAACGGCAATGCAGCGCTCTGGGCGCCCCGCTCAAAGGACCGTGACGCAGACAATGATGGACAATACGGCATCGCCTTTCGCTACTTTGCCCCGGCGCTGAACAATACGGAGTTTGGTTTCTTCCACGCGAATTACCATAGTCGTACCCCCTACGTCTCTGGTTATCGTGGCGGCATTACCGCTGGTGGAACGATCTCCAACAATCTCACGCTGCCCCAGCAGGGAGCGCTTGCCTTGGCGGGTATTCCGGCATTCGCTGCCGGAAATCCTGCATGTAACACGCTCAATATTCCAGCATTTGGCGGTTTGCACACGGCAGCTAATATTGCTGCTCTGGCCCCGATTGTTGGCGGTGTGGCAAACGCAACGGCACTTTCGGCATTGAATGCAACCAACGCAGCATGTGCCTCGGCAGCCGGCCGGGCTGGAACCTACTTCGTCGAATATCCTGAAGACATCAAGATGTTCGGTTTCAGCTTCAATACTTCCTTGCCTGGCGGCATTGCCTTGCAGGGTGAGTATTCCTACCGCAAGAATCAGCCGATGCAGTTGCCTTCGGCAGAGCTTCTGGGGGCCGCACTGGGGATTGGTAATCAGTTGACGGGAACCAATCCGCTGGTGGCTGCCGCCGTTCCCTTTGGTACGGAAATCAGTGGTTATCGCCGGGTCAAGATGCATCAGGTGCAATTCACCGGGACGAAGTCCTTTGGTCCCTCTCTCGGTGCTGAACAGTTGATTGTCGTTGGTGAGGCCGGGTTTACCCACCTTGAGTTGCCTTCTGGTCTGAAATTTGCCGCGCCGGGATGTCATCTTCCGCAGGTTGGTTCTTCGGCAAGCAGCGCTTTCAACTCCAACTCCAGCGGTTGTTTTGCCACGGAAAATTCCTGGGGATATCGTCTGGTCGGTCGACTTGACTATCCGAATGCCATTGGTGCGGTTACCGTTTCTCCACGTCTTGCTTTCTCGCATGATGTGAGTGGCTTCAGTCCGACCTTCAACGAAGGTGCAAAGGCACTGACTTTGGGCGTTGGCTTCAACTATCGCCAGAACTGGCAAGCAGACATTGCCTATACCGCGTTTTTCGGTGGCAAGAAGATTTCCGGGACCGATACGCCGAATGCAGCATCCGGGGCATTGCCGGCAGGTCAAGCGGCGACCTATTCCAGTCACACCAACCCGATGGTTGACCGCGATTTCCTGTCGATCAGCCTCAGCTACTCGTTCTGATCCGCAGCACAGAGAAGACACCAGGAGACATAAAACATGAAAAAAGCCTTATCAATTCTGAGCACGGCTGTTGTTCTGGCATTTGCCGGGACGGCCGCACAAGCGCAAGTATCGGCGGCTGATGCAGCCAAGCTGGGCAAGAGCCTGACGCCCTTGGGCGCCGAGGCAGCGGCCAACGCAGCGGGCACGATCCCGGCCTGGACCGGCGGGCTGACCAAGCCGGTGGCTGGTCACGTCGCCGGTGGTCACTATCCCGACCCCTACGCAGCTGACAAGCCGCTGTTCACCATCGACGCCAGCAATGCCGACAAGTACAAGGCCCAACTGACGCCGGGCCAGATCGCGATGCTCAAGAAGTATCCGACCTGGAAGATGAATGTCTATCCGACCCAGCGCAGCGCGACTTTCCCGAAAGCCAGTCTCGACGAGACGGTCGCCAACGCCACCCGCGCCAAGCTGGTGACCGGCGGCGCCGGTGTCACCGGCACTTCCGGTGGCGTTCCCTTCCCGATCCCCAAGGATGGGCTGGAGGCGATCTGGAATACGGTGATGCGCTACAAGGGCGACACCTATGCGATGAACTGGAGCCAGGCTGCGGTGACGCGCGATGGTGCCTATACGCCGGTGCGTTTCGAGTACGAGTACGACTTCTCCTATGGCAATCTGTCGAAGGCCGAGAAGGACCGCGAGCCGAACAAGCTGCTCAACTTCCTGCAGACGGTGACCGCGCCTGCGCGCCTGGCAGGCCAGATCCTGCTGGTGCACGAAACGGTTGACCAGTTGAAGGAACCGCGTACCGCTTGGACCTACAACCCGGGTCAGCGCCGCGTCCGTCTTGCCCCGAATGTCGCCTACGACAATCCGGGTACGGCCGCCGACGGTCTGCGCACCAACGACGATTTCGGCATGTTCAACGGCGCCACCGACCGCTACAACTGGAAACTGGTCGGCAAGCAGGAACTGTTCGTGCCGTACAACTCCTACAAGTTGTCCGGCAACCAGGTGAAGATGGCCGACGTCCTGCGTCCGGGCCACATCAACCCGGATCATGCGCGCTATGAGCTGCATCGCGTCTGGGTCGTCGAAGCCACGCTGAAGGAAGGCACCAGCCACGTCTACAAGAAGCGCACCTTCTTCATCGACGAAGACAGCTGGATGATCATGGTTTCCGACAAGTACGACGCGCGCGGCGAGTTGTGGCGTGTTTCGGAGCAGCATGCGATCAACTTCTACGACGTGCCGATGTTCTACGGCACCATCGAAGTGCACCATGACCTGCAGTCCGGCCGTTACCTGGCGATGGGCCTGCGCAACGACGAACCCAAGGTCTGGGAAAAGACCAAGCGTAGCTCGGCGGACTTCACGCCGGCTGGCCTGCGCGGCATCGGAACGCGCTAAGCGAAGACAGGCAGCAGCTGCCTGCGGGGCGATGTTTGCCCCGCAGGGCAGCCTGTACGCCAACTTCCGGGAATTTTCATGAACAAAAGCATTGGTTTGATCTTCGCTATTTTCGTTGCGCTGGCCGTCAGCTATGCCTTTTCGGCACGCCACGGGGCGCCGCTACCGGCCACCGAAATCACCGTACACAACGCGCTGCTGCTCGATACGCAGCGCGCCGGCCAGCGTCTGGTCGCGGTTGGCGAGCGTGGTTACATCTTTGTTTCCGACAACGAAGGCGTCGCCTGGCGCCGGGTGCCGAGCGGCATCGAATCGACGCTCAATGCAGTCGCTTTCGCCGATCTGCTCGGCATCGCCGTCGGTCACGATGCAGCGATCCTGCGTAGCGAGGATGGCGGTCTGACGTGGAAGGCGGTTTTCAGCGCGCCGGACCAGTTGCGTCCCTTGCTCGATGTCACCTTTGTCAGCCCGCAGCACGTGCTGGCCGTCGGTGCCTATGGTGCCTTCTTTGAAAGCACCGATGGTGGCCTGAACTGGAACGAACGGCAGATCGTCGACGGCGACCGTCACTTCAATGCGCTGGCCCGTCTGGCCGACGGCACCCTGATGATTGCCGGCGAGGCCGGTACGCTGCTGCGCTCGAACGATGGCGGTGCCGACTGGGAAGTTCTGCCGCCGGCCTACGCCGGCTCGTATTTCGGCATCCGGCCGCTGGCCCAGGGCGGCGTGCTGGTCTATGGCATGCGCGGTACGGTACTGCGCAGCGATGACCGTGGCGACAGCTGGCAGACACTGGCCAGCGAAGGCGCCGGTTCGCTGTTCGGCAGCACCATGACGACCGATGGCAGCATCCTGCTGGTCGGCCAGAACGGTACCGTGCTCGGCAGCCGGGACGGCGGTACGTCGTTCAAGCGTCTGCCGGTGCAGGGCAGCCGCCTGTGGATGGCCGCAGTGGCCGCGCCGGTGGCCGGCGAGGCAATGATTTTCGGTGAAGGTGCCTTTGCCCGCATCGATGCGGCAGAGGGAGAAAAACAATGAAAACGAATTCCGTCGTAACCGCCATTGGCCAGCTTCTGTTCGGCTGGCGGCGCAGCTTCCTGGCGCTGTTTGTGCTGATCACGCTGGCGCTGACCTGGTCGGCGACCCAGTTGCGCGTCGATGCGGGTTTCCAGAAGATGATCCCGCTCAAGCATGAGTACATGCAGACCTTCACCGAGTACCAGAAGACCTTCGGCGGCGCCAACCGTGTGCTGCTGGCGCTGCGTATCGAGGAAGGCGACATCTACACGCCCGAGTTTTTCGCCAAGCTCAAGGCGGTGACCGACGAGGTTTTTTTCCTGCCCGGTATCGAACGCGCCTCGGTGACTTCACTGTTTACCCCCAATGTCCGTTTCATCGAGGTTGTCGAAGACGGCTTTGCCGGTGGCAACGTCATTCCCGCCGACTTTGCCGGCACACCGGAAGACCTTGAAGAAGTCCGTGCCAACGTGCTCAAGTCGGGGCGCGTCGGTCGTTTGGTGTCGAACGATTTCAAGGGCGCGCTGGTCAGTGCGGAATTGCTCGAAATCGACCCGTCGACCGGAACACGCCTCGATTACGCGGCGGTCGCCGGCAAGCTCGAGGAAATCCGCAGCCGCCATCAGAAGGACGGCGTCACGGTGCACATCATCGGTTTCGCCAAGGCAGTCGGCGACATCACCGAAGGGGCTCGCGCAGTCTTGCTGTTCTTTGCGGTGGCCTTCGTCATCACGGCGGTGCTGCTCTATTTCTATTCGGGCTCAGCCAAGCTGACTGCAGTCGCGCTGATCTGCGCGATGATTCCGGTGATCTGGCTGCTCGGCCTGCTGCCGCTGCTTGGCTACGGCATCGACCCGATGTCGATCCTGGTGCCCTTCCTGATCTTCTCGATCGGCGTCAGCCATGCGGTGCAGATGACCAATGCCTGGCAGCTCGAAGTCATCGGCGGCGCCGACGGCCTGACCGCTGCGCACAAATCCTTCCTCAAGCTGTTCATGCCGGGAGCGATGGCCTTGCTCGCCAATGCGCTCGGCTTCATGGTCATCCTCTACATCGAGATCGACATGGTCCGCGAACTGGCGATCACCGCCAGCCTCGGCGTGGCCTTGATGATCGTGACCAACAAGATGCTGCTGACCATCCTGCTGTCGTGGATGAATCTGTCGCCCAGCGAGCGGCAGCGTTCGGCCGGCCGCAAGAACAGTGGCGACTGGCTGTGGGTTTGGCTCAAACGTGCCGCCGCGCCGCGGCCGGCGCTGGTGATCCTGGTTGCCGCCGCTGTGCTGCTCGCCATCGGTACCTGGCAATCGCGCGATCTGCGCACCGGCGATCTCGGCAAGGGCATCCCTGAATTGCACGACGATTCACGCTACAACCGCGATACGGCGGCCATCGTCGACAGCTTCTCGATCGGTGTCGATGTGTTGTCGGTAATCGCCCAGTCGCACAACGTCGATGGCGCCTGTACCGATTTCACGATCATGGACACGCTCGACCGTTTCGAGTCCACGATGCGCAACGTCCATGGCGTCCAGGGCGTGCTCTCGCTGCCGGGTATGGCCAAGACCGTCAACGCCGGCTGGAACGAAGGCAATCCGCGCTGGCGCGTGCTGTCGCGCGACCCGAGCATCCTCGCCCAGTCGGTGACGCCGATCGATACCAGCACGGGCCTGCTCGATACCGACTGCAACACGATGCAGATCATGATCTTCACCCGCGATCACCAGGGCTCGACGATTGCCCACGTGGTCAATGAAGTGAAGAAGTTCATTGCCGCCAATCCGTCCGATAAGCTCGAACTGAAGCTGGCCTCGGGCAATGTTGGCGTGATGGTGGCGACCAACGAAGCCGTCGATGCCGCCGAAGTGACCATGTTGTTGCTGCTGTTCGGTTCGATCGGCCTGCTGTGCCTGCTCGAGTTCCGCTCCTGGCGGGCGACGCTGTGCATCATCCTGCCGCTGGCCATCGTTGCCGTACTGTGCAACGCGCTGATGGCGGTGCTCGGCATCGGCCTCAAGGTGTCCACGTTGCCGGTGATTGCGCTCGGTGTCGGGGTCGGCGTTGATTACGGCATCTACCTCTACGAACGCATGGCGCATGAATTGCAGAAGGGCGTCAGCCTGCCGGCGGCCTTCCTCGAAGCCCTGCGTCAACGCGGTACGGCGATCGGTTTCACGGCCGCAACGATGGCCATCGGCGTCGGTACCTGGGCCTTCTCGGCGCTCAAGTTCCAGGCCGACATGGGCATCCTGCTGGCCTTCATGTTCGTCGTGAACATGCTCGGCGCGATCCTGCTGCTGCCGGCATTGGCCGCTTTCCTGGTGGTAACGCCCGGGAAAGCCGGCAGCAAGCCCGCCAGCCACTGATAAAGCAATGAAAAATGGCTTGACCGGAAGTTCGCACTGTCTATAATTCAAACGTTCGTTTTATTTTTAACGAAGCCAGACCAGACCAACAAAGGAGACAAGCTTGAACAAGCTGATTGTTAAGAAAGCAGCGGTACTGGGTGCCGGCGTGATGGGGGCGCAGATTGCCGCCCACCTCGCCAATGCCAACGTGCCTGTGGTGTTGTTCGACCTGCCGGCGAAAGAAGGCGACAAGAACGGTATCGTCAAGAAGGCTCTCGATGGCCTGAAGAAGCTCGACCCGGCGCCGCTCGCCAGCAAGGGCAAGCTGAAATTCATCGACGCCGCCAATTACGACGAACACCTGCCGCTGCTCGCCGAGTGCGACCTCATCATCGAGGCCATCGCCGAGCGCATGGACTGGAAGAACGATCTCTACGCGAAGATCGCACCGCACATCGGTGCCGACGCGATTGTTGCTTCCAATACCTCCGGCCTGTCGATGAATGCGCTGGCCCAGGGTCTGCCGGAAGCCATCCGGCCGCGTTTCTGCGGCATCCATTTCTTCAACCCGCCGCGCTACATGCACCTGGTTGAAATCATCGGCACGCAAAGCACTGATGCCGGCACGCTCGATGCACTGGAAACCTGGCTGACCTCGCGCCTCGGCAAGGGCGTCATCCGCGCGCTGGATACCCCGAACTTCGTCGCCAATCGCATCGGCGTCTTTTCGATTCTCGCCGTCATGCACCACACCCAGGCCTTCGGCCTCGGTTTCGACGAAGTCGATGCGCTGACCGGCCCGAAGATCGGTCGTCCGAAGAGCGCCACCTATCGTACCGCCGACGTGGTCGGCCTCGATACCCTGGCGCACGTCGTCAAGACCATGCAGGACACGCTGCCCAACGACCCGTGGCATGCCTACTTCACGACGCCGGCCTGGTTGCAGGCGCTGATCGGGCAGGGCGCGCTCGGCCAGAAGACGCGTTGCGGCATCTTCCGCAAGCAAGGCAAGGAAATCCAGGTGCTCGACCTGGCGGCGCAGGATTACCGCAAGTCGGCTGGCGAAATCGCTGCCGACGTCGACGCCATCCTGAAAATGCGCAACCCGGCCGAGAAGTTCGCCGCGCTGCGTGCCTGCCCGCATCCGCAGGCACAGTTCCTGTGGGCCATCTTCCGCGACATCTTCCACTACGCCGCCGTGCAGCTCGAAAGCGTTGCCGACAATGCCCGCGATCTCGATTTCGCGATGCGCTGGGGCTTCGGCTGGGCGCAGGGTCCGTTCGAAACCTGGCAAGCTGCCGGCTGGAGCGATATCGCGCAAGCCGTCGCCGCCGACATCGCCGCCGGCAAGTCCATGAGCAGGGTCGCGCTGCCGGCCTGGGCGCTGGAATCCGGCCGCACTGGCGTACATACTGCCGAAGGTTCCTACTCGGCGAGCAAGAATGCCTATGTGCCGCGCTCGACGCTGCCGGTCTATCAACGCCAGCTCTTCCCCGAGCGCGTGCTCGGTGAAACGGCACTCGCTCCGGAAAAATCGGGCGAGACGCTGTTCGAGAACGATGGCGTGCGTTTGTGGTGCCTGCCGGCGGTCGACCGCAAAATCGGCATCATTTCCTTCAAGTCCAAGATGCACACCATCGGCGACGAAGTGCTCGACGGCCTGATTGCTGCCGTCCGCCACGCCGAAACGACGCTGGACGGCGTCGTTGTCTGGCACGAAGCACCGTTCGCTGTTGGTGCCAACCTGCAGCAGGTCGGCGAAGCCTGTGCTGCCGGCCAGTTCGACATGCTCGAAAAGACCGTCGAGAAATTCCAGCGCGCCTCGCAGACGCTGAAGTATGCGCAAGTGCCGACCGTGGCTGCGGTGCAGGGCATGGCGCTGGGCGGTGGCTGCGAGTTCGTCATGCATGCCGGCAAGCGCGTCATGGCGCTGGAAAGTTATGTCGGCCTGGTCGAAGCCGGCGTCGGCCTGATTCCGGCTGGTGGTGGCTGCAAGGAATTCGCCGTGCGTGCCGCCGAATGGGCTGCCCAGTCGGCGACGCCGGGTGAAGTGTTCAACTTCCTGCAACCGGTATTCCAGACCATCGCCATGGCCAAGGTCGCCAAGAGCGCCGTCGAAGTCATCGACATGGGCTTTGCCAAGCCGTCCGACACCATCCTGTTCAACGCCAACGAGCTGCTTTTTGTCGCGATCAGAGAAGCGCGTGCCATGGCCGATGCCGGCTACGCCCCGCCGCCGATGGCGCGCGGTATTCCGGTCGCCGGCAAGAACGGCATCGCGACGCTGGAGATGATGCTGGTGAACATGAAGGAGGGCGGCATGATTTCCCCGCACGACTACAAGGTCGCCAAATCGGCCGCCATCGCACTGTGCGGTGGTGAAGTCGAAACCGGCAGCCTGGTCGACGAGGAATGGCTGATCACCGTCGAGCGCCGCCTCTTCGTCGAATTGCTGAAAACCCCCGAAACCCAGGCCCGGATCAAGCACATGCTCGAAACCGGCAAACCTTTGCGTAATTAATCGGGTCAGGAGACAAACAAAAATGAGCAAACAGATTCAAGACGCCTACATCGTCGCCGCGACCCGCCTGCCGGTTGCCAAGCGTAACGGCATGTTCAAGAACGTGCGGCCGGACGACATGCTGGCCGCGGTCATCAAGGCGGTGGTCGCCCAGGTGCCGGGCATCGACCCGGCGCGCATCGGCGACGTCATCGTCGGTTGTGCGATGCCGGAAGCCGAGCAGGGCATGAACGTCGCCCGCATCGGCGCGCTGCTCGCCGGCCTGCCGATCACCGTACCTGGCATCACGATCAACCGCTTCTGCTCCTCCGGGGTGCAGGCGGTGGCCGATGCCGCCAACCAGATCCGCCTCGGCCTGGCCGACGTGATGATCGCCGCCGGTACCGAGTCGATGTCGGTGATGCCGCAGATCATGGGCAACAAGATGTCGATGAACCCGGCCATCTTCGCCAAGGAAGAAAACCTCGGCATCGCCTTCGGCATGGGTTTGACCGCCGAGAAGGTGGCGAACCAGTGGAAGATCTCGCGCGATGCGCAGGACGCCTTCGCCCTGGCCTCGAACCAGAAGGCCTGTGCAGCGATTGCTGCTGGTCACTTCAAGGCCGAGACGACGCCGTACGCGATCAGCGAAAGCCTGCCCGACCTCGCGTCTGGCGAGATTCGTATTCGCCAGCGCCTCGCCGATACCGACGAAGGCCCGCGCGCCGATGCCTCGCTGGAACGCCTCGGCAAGCTGAAGCCGGTATTCCATGCGCGCGGTTCGGTCACTGCCGGCAATTCCTCGCAGATGTCGGACGGTGCCGGTGCGGTGATGCTGGTTTCGGAGAAGGTCCTGAAGGAATACAACCTGACACCGCTCGCCCGTTTCGCCGGCTATGCCGTCGGCGGCGTCGCGCCGGAAATCATGGGCATCGGCCCGGTCGCAGCGATCCCCAAGGTACTGGCGCAAGTCGGCATTTCCCAGGACGACCTTGACTGGATCGAGCTCAACGAAGCCTTCGCCGCGCAGTCGCTGGCGGTGATGCAGGAACTGGGCATCAATCCGGACAAGGTCAATCCGCTCGGCGGCGCCATCGCACTCGGCCATCCGCTCGGCGCCACCGGTGCCATCCGCATTGCTACCGTGACGCACGGCTTGCAGCGTACCGGTGGTCGTTACGGCATGGTCACCATGTGTATCGGCACCGGCATGGGTGCGGCCGGCATTATCGAACGTCTCTGACGGTCGACCGTGCAAAACAGGGAAAAACCATGAAACCCGCCTGGCTGGCCAAGCTTTCGCCCAGCTGGCGGGCGCGCATGGTGCGCCTCGGCTTCAATTTTCATCCGGCCTTCCGTGGCACCGGCGGGCGGGTCGAGCATGTGGCCAGGGACTTGCGCCACATCCGCATCCGCCTGCCGCTAACCTGGAAAACGAAAAACATCGTCGGCTCGATCTACGGTGGCTCGCTGTTCGCGATCACCGATGGCGCGCATCCGATGATGCTGATGGCGGCGCTGGGCGATGCCTACATCGTCTGGGACAAGGCGGCCAGCATCCGTTACCGCAAGCCGGGTTACACCACGCTGTACGCCGATTTTGTGTTGCCGGACGAGGAGGTCCTGGCGATTCGCGAAGCATTGGGCATTTATCCGGAGCTTGAGCGCACCTATACGGTCGAACTCAAGGACCAGCACGGCACGGTGCACACCGTGGTCGAGCGGACGGTCTATATTGCTGAAAAAAACCACTACCGGACAAAAAGCGGAGGAGACAAAAATGGAAAAAATCTGGCGCAATAGTTACCCGGAAGGGGTACCGCACGAGATCGACATCGACCACATTCCGTCGCTGGTGGTCCTGTTCGAAGATGCCTGCGCAAAGTTTGGCGATCAGGTTGCCTACATCAGCATGGGCAAGGAAATGACCTACCGGCAGCTCGATGAGGAATCGAAGCACTTCGCCGGCTGGTTGCAGTCGCTGGGTCTGAAGAAGGGCGAACGGGTGGCGCTGATGATGCCCAACCTGCTGCAGTATCCGGTGGCGCTGTTCGGCACGCTGCGCGCCGGTTGCGTGGTGGTCAATTGCAACCCCCTGTACACGCCGCGCGAACTGGAACACCAGTTGAAGGATTCCGGGGCGACGGCCATCGTCATCGTTGAGAACTTCGCGCACACGCTGGAACAGGTGATCGCCCGGACGGCGATCCGCCATGTCGTGGTCACGCCGATGGGCGAGTTGCTCGGTCTCAAGGGCCATCTCGTCAATTTCGTCGTGCGCCATGTGAAGAAGCTGGTGCCGGCGTGGAAGCTGCCGGGTTCCGTCAGCTTCAACAGCGCGCTCGCTACCGGTCGCCAGCACGGCTGGCAGCCGGTGGCGCTGGATCACGACGACATCGCCTTCCTGCAATACACCGGCGGCACCACCGGCGTTTCCAAGGGGGCGATGCTGACCCATGCCAACATCGCGTCCAACGTCACCCAGGCCTATAACTGGATCATGCCGGCGGTGCGCGAGGGCAAGGAATTCATCATCACCGCCTTGCCGCTGTATCACATCTTCGCGCTGACGGCGAACTGCCTGACCTTCCTGATGATCGGCTCGAAGAACCTGCTGATCGCCAATCCGCGGGATATTCCGGGCTTCGTCAAGGAATGGGCGAAGTATCCCGTGACCGTCGTTACCGGCGTGAACACCTTGTTCAATGCCTTGCTCAACAGTCCTGAATTCGCCAAGCTCGATTTCTCCACCATGCGCGTCACGCTCGGCGGTGGCATGGCGGTCCAGGCGCCGGTCGCCGAACGCTGGCTAAAAACCGTCGGCGTGCCGTTGCTGCAGGCTTACGGGCTGACCGAAACCTCGCCGGCGGCAACGATCAATCCGTTGAACATGCACGAGTTCAACGGCGCCATCGGCCTGCCGATTTCCTCGACCGAGGTATCGATCCGCGATGACAGCGGCGCCGAAGTGCCGGTCAACCAGGTCGGCGAAATCTGCATCCGCGGGCCGCAGGTGATGAAGGGGTACTGGAACCGTCCTGACGAAACCGCCAACGTCTTCCACCCGGACGGCTACCTGCGTACCGGTGACGTCGGCTACATCGATCAAAAAGGCTTCGTTTTCCTGGTCGACCGCAAGAAGGACATGATCCTGGTGTCCGGCTTCAACGTCTATCCGAACGAGGTCGAGGAAGCGGTCGTCATGCATCCGGGGATCATCGACGTCGCCGCCATCGGCGTGCCCGACGAGCATTCCGGCGAGGCGGTGAAGATCTTCGTCGTACGCAAGGACCCGCGCGTCACCGAGAAGGACCTGATCGAGCACTGCCGCACCGTGCTCACCGGCTACAAGATTCCCAAACACATCGAATTCCGCGACGACCTGCCGCGTACCAACGTCGGCAAGATCCTGCGCCGCGCCCTCAAAGAAGGAGCCTGACTTGTCCATTCCCGCATCACTGAACCACAACCTGACGCTGCCGGTCATCTGCGCGCCGATGTTCATCATCTCCAACCCGGATCTGGTCATCGCCCAGTGTCGGAGCGGCGTCATCGGCTCGTTCCCGGCGCTCAACGCCCGTCCGCAGGCCGTGCTCGACGACTGGCTGGGGCGCATCAAGCGCGAACTGGCCGCCGATCCGAAAGCCGCGCCGTTTGCGGTCAACCAGATCATCCACCCGTCGAACGAGCGCCTGGAAGACGACATGGCGTTGTGCGTGAAGCACGAGGTGCCGCTGATCATCACCAGCCTGTCGGCGCCGACGCAGATCGTGCCGCCCGTGCATGCCTACGGCGGCAAGGTCTTCCACGACGTGATCAGCGTGCGTCACGCCGAGAAGGCGCTGGAAGCCGGTGTCGACGGCCTGATCCTGGTCTGCGCCGGGGCCGGCGGCCATGCCGGCACGCTCAGCCCGTTCGCGCTGGTCGGCGAGATCCGCAAGTTCTACGACGGCCCGATTGCGCTTTCCGGTGCCATCACCAACGGCAGCGCCATCCTCTCCGCACAGGCCATGGGCGCCGATTTCGCCTACATCGGCACGCGCTTCATCGCCACCACAGAAGCCAATGCAATTGAGGGCTACAAGCAGGCGATCGTCGATTCCGCCGCCAAGGACGTGGTCTATACGCCGTATTTCACCGGCGTCCATGGCAATTACCTGAAGAAGAGCATCGTCGCTGCCGGCCTCGATCCGGACGACCTGCCGGTCAAGGACAAGACGTCGATGGATTTCGGCGCTGCCGCAACTGCCGGTGCCAAGGCCTGGAAGGACATCTGGGGTGCCGGGCAGGGTGTCGGCACGATCGATCAGGTTATGCCGACGGCCGAACTGGTCGCCCGCCTGCAGCAGGAATACCGCAGCGCCAAAGCGGCGCTGTGCAGCAATCCGTTCTGAAAACAACAATTGGAGACAAGCAATGAGTGAATATCGCGCCCCGGTCAAGGACATGCGTTTCGTCATGGACGAACTAGCCGGCTTCAAGGAGCTGAGCAGCTTTCCCGGTTTCGAGGAGGCCACGGCCGACATGGCCGACGCCATCCTGGAAGAATCCGCCCGCTTTTCCGGCGAAGTGCTGGCCCCGCTCAACCGTACCGGCGACAAGGAAGGCTGCAAGCTGACCGCCAGCGGCGTGACCACGCCGAACGGATGGAAGGAAGCCTACGCCCAGTACCGTGACGCCGGCTGGAACGGCATGACCTCGCCGGCCGAATTCGGCGGCCAGGGTCTGCCCGACACGCTCGGCATCGCGGTCAAGGAAATGCTCTGCTCGGCCAACATGGCCTTCAGCCTCGGCCCCTTGCTCACCACCGGCGCCGTCGAAGCGCTGCTGACCTGCGCCAGCGACGAACTCAAGGCCATCTACCTGGAAAAGATGATTTCCGGCGAGTGGACCGGAACAATGAACCTGACCGAGCCGCACGCCGGCTCCGATCTGGCGCTGATCCGCTCGCGCGCCGAGCCGCAGGCCGACGGCAGCTACAAGGTCTTCGGCCAGAAGATCTTCATCACCTACGGTGACCACGACATGACCGAGAACATCGTCCATCTCGTGCTTGCCCGTCTGCCGGACGCGCCGGCTGGCGTCAAGGGCATCTCGATGTTCCTGGTGCCCAAGTTCATGGTCAACGGCGATGGCTCGCTCGGCGCCCGGAACGACGCCTATTGCGTGTCGATCGAACACAAGCTTGGTATCCACGCCAGCCCGACCTGCGTCATGGCTTACGGCGACAACGGCGGCGCCATCGGCTACCTGCTCGGCGAACCGAATCGCGGCCTCGAATACATGTTCATCATGATGAACGAAGCCCGCCTTGGCGTCGGCCTGCAGGGCATCGCCCTCGGCGAGCGCGCCTACCAGCAGGCGCTCGGCTACGCCCGGGATCGCAAGCAGGGCCGCGATGCCGTCACCGGCGAAGCGCTGGTCACCATCGACAAGCACCCGGACATCCGGCGCATGCTGATGCTGATGAAGTCGCGCGTCGAAGCCTGCCGCGCCATGGCCTATTACACCTCCGGCCTGCTCGACCGTGCGCATGTGCTGGCCGACGCCGAGGAGCGCAAGAAGGCGTTGTACTTGGCCGAATTCATGATTCCCATCGTCAAGGGCGGCGGCACCGAAATGGGCATCGAAGTGACCTCGCTCGGCGTCCAGATCTACGGCGGCATGGGCTTCATCGAGGAAACCGGCGCCGCGCAGCACTGGCGCGATTCGCGCATCACCACCATCTACGAAGGCACTACCGGCATCCAGGCCAACGACCTGCTGTTCCGCAAGCTGATGCGCGACCAGGGCGCCACCGCCAAGATCGTTTTCGGCGAAGTCTACGCCACCGCCAAGGCGCTGGGTGCCTCCGGCAAGCCCGAACTGCAGGCCATCGGCCAGCGGCTTGGCGTCGCCCTCAAGGCCTGGACCGAAGCCACCGAATGGCTGGCGGCCAACGCCAAAACCGGCCTCGGCGGCGTGTTGACCGCAGCAGTGCCTTACCTGCACCTGGCCGTTACCGTCTGCGGCGGCTGGTTCATGGGCAAGGCGGCGCTGGCTGCCGCCGGCTATCTTGACAAGGAGGAAGGCGATCAGGCCTTTTACCGCAACAAGATCGCCACCGCGCGTTTCTACGCCGACCAGATGCTGCCCCAGGCCAACGCCTACGCCGCCACCGTGATGGCCGGCGATGCGGCGATTGCCGGGCTCGGCAGCGAACTGTTCGACGCCTGATTTTTTTGGCAGTCCTTTCTCCAGCCTTGCGTTTCACCCCCGCTGGTCGGGGGTGTTTTTTTTGGAGTTCGCCATGCACTTCCCGGAACTGACAGTCATTGAACCCAGCTGCACCGACGGCGTCCTTGAACTGCGCCTGAACCGCCCCGACAAATCCAACGCCCTCGACGACGCGCTGTGGCAGGAACTGCGCACCGCCTTCGACTGGGCCGACGCCACGCCGGCGGTACGCGTCGTCGTACTGTCCGGCGCCGGCAAGCATTTCTGCGCCGGCATCGACCTTGCCATGCTCGGCGGCATCATGGCGCGCATTGCCAATCCGGACGAGGCGCGCAGCCGCGAAGCTTTACGCCGGCTGATCCTCGACCTGCAGGATTGCCTCAGCGCCATCGAACGCTGCCGTAAACCGGTCCTCGCCGCCATCCAGGGCGCCTGCCTCGGTGGCGGGCTCGATCTCGCCTGCTGCTGCGACATGCGCTACGCCAGCACCGACGCGGTGTTCTCGGTGCGCGAAATCGATATCGGCATGGTCGCCGACGTCGGCTCGCTGCAGCGCCTGCCTGGCCTGATCGCCCCCGGCCTGGCGCGCGAACTGGCCTACACCGGCCGCGACCTCGGTGCCGACGAAGCGCTGCGCAGCGGCCTGGTCAACCAGCTATGGCCCGATGTCGACACCCTGCGCGAGGGCGTACTCGCCATCGCCCGTCGGATTGCCGGCAAATCACCGCTGGCTATCCGCGGCAGCAAGGAAATCCTCAACTACAGCCGCGACCACAGCGTCGCCGACGGCCTCAACCACGTCGCCACCTGGAACGCCGCGATGCTGCTCTCGGCCGACCTGCGCGAAGCCATGCAGGCTGGGCGGGAACGTCGCCCGCCAAGCTTCGCCGACTGAGCACGGCGGCAATTCCGGAAATCCTGCGGTCGACCTCCCGAAAAAGGGAATTTCCATCGGGGTCAGGCTTGCTATGCTTGGCCTCGGCAAACAACGCAAAGGAAACCCCATGGCCATCGGCTGGTTGACGATACTCTCCAACGTTCCCTGGACGGACGTGATCAAAAACGCCCCGGCCGTCGCCGATGGCGCCAAGAAGCTCTGGAAAAAGGTCGGTGGCAAGACGTCGACCGCAAGCAATGTTCCAGTTGCCGAACCGGCCACGCCGGAAGACCGCATCGCCAACCTGCAGGCGCGTGTCGACGAACTGCACGCCCAGATGCTGACCGCCAGCGAAGTCGTCCGCTCGCTCGCCGAGCAGAACGCACAACTGATCGCCCGCGTCGAAAAAACCCGCCGCCGCCTGCTCTGGCTGGCGACCTTCACCGTCGGCATCGCTGCTATTGCTGTGGCGGCCTGGTTGCGCTGAAGCGCCGGCAGTAAATACTTTTCGGGCGGCCTTGCCAGTCTCTTGCTATGAGACTGGGCTGGTCGAGGATGGCGAAAAAATCAAACGCCGGAATTCTCCATGCCCGCCTCCACGCCCGCGATTCGCCAGCCTGAACGTTCTTCCAGCTTCGCTTGTTTGCCCTCATTGCAGCGGTGTACAAGAGAGCCATTCTCTATTACTTGTAGCACTGCCAGGTTCTGGTCAAAGGCGGTCGCGTCGAATACCTGAGTGACAATTTTTCTTTGTTTGACAGCGACTGAGCCACGGTCGTTATGGCCACTACAACCTTCCTGTCGCCTGCGTCCCCTCGCCCAACCCGCATCCCGCTGAATCCCCTCAGCCGAAACAGCTACAATGCCCCATTTTTCACGTGCCCGGATATCTTGATGAACGTTGATTTGGACTACAAAAACAACCCCTTGCATGGTGTTGGTTTGAAGGAGTTGTTGACTGAGCTGGTCGATTGTTATGGTTTTGAGATTTTGTTCGCCTATCTGAATATCAATTGTTTCAACAAAAATCCGAGTATTGAATCGAGCGTCAAATTCCTCAAGAAGACGGATTGGGCGCGGGAGAAGGTTGAGTCGTTTTACCTGTACAAATTCAAGAGCTTGCCGCGTGCGTCCGAGGAGCAGTTCGAGTTGCCGCCGCGGGATCGCATCATTCCGCCGGGGCAAGTGCCGGGGGCGCCGGCTGTGTTGAGTCTGGAGGATGCCGAGCGCTTGTCGGAGAAGCGCGCCAGGAAAGCGGCTGCGTTTGGTTCGGATGCCGGTCGTCGTGCTGGCCCGGCCAAGGTGTCGAATCATGCGAGGACTGCTGTTCCTGATGATTCCGATCCCTGGGCGAAGTGGAAAAAATAACTTCGGTTCGTTCAACTGGTTTCGAGGCGCTGGCCCAGCGCTTCGCACTGTTCGCGCAAATGTTCCCTGAGCAGTACCACGGTTGGCGATAGCTGGCGGCGGTCGGCGCAGATGAGGGCGAGCGGGGCGGTTTCGCCTTGCCAGTCGGGGCAGAGGCGGATGAGACGGCGGCTGGCGATGTCTTCGGCGATGTCGAGGCCGGATTTGTAGGCAATGCCGCGGCCGGCGACGGCCCAGCGGCGGACGGCGTCGCCGTCGTCGCAGGCGCGGTCGCCGCTAACTTCGATGCGGATTTCCTTGCCGGCGCGGGTGAAGCGCCAGTGGTCGTGCAGTTCGTCGCCAACCTTGAAACGCAGGCAGTTGTGCCGGGTGAGCTCTTCGGGCGAGCCCGGGGTGCCGTGGCGTGCGAGGTAGGTTGGGGCGGCGCAGAGGATGCGCTGGTTGGCGGCGTGCAGCGGCAGGGCGACGAGGCCGGAGTCGGGCTGGCTGCCGTAGCGGATGGCGAGGTCGACGGGTTGGCGGTAAACGTCGGCGGCGCGGTCGCTGAATTGCAGGCGGAAGCTCACGTCGGGCCAGCGTGCCTGGAAGGCGTCGAGCCAGCCGAGGATGTGGTTGCGGCCGAGATCGGAGGGCAGGGAGATTTGCAGGTGGTCGCGGATGACCTGGCGGCCGGTGGCGATTTCTTCGGTAGCGTCGCGCAGGCCGTCGAGCGCGAGGCGGGCGGCGGGCAGCAGGCGTTCGCCTTCGCGGGTCAGGCGCAGGCTGCGGGTTGAGCGCAGCATCAGTGGCACGCCGAGTTCGGCTTCGAGGCGTTTCAGGCCGGCGCTGGCGAGTGCCGGCGAGAGGTCGAGCTGGCGGGCGGCGGCGGACAGGCTGCCGAGCTCGGCAGCGCGGACGAATAGCTGCAGGTCGTGGAGGTTCTTTATTTTCACGATATTTTTGAAAGTGTTTCGTTGTTCGGCTAGTTTATTTCGGTTTTTGAGTAAACGATACTGCGGACGTCCTGAACCAATTGATGGAGTCGTCCGATGAAAGCCGTTGCCTACCGCCAGTGCCTGCCGATTGCCGATGTGCAGTCGCTGGTCGATATCGAGTTGCCGTCGCCGGGGATCGGCGAACATGATTTGCTGGTGGCCGTGCGCGCGGTTTCGGTCAACCCGGTTGATACCAAGGTGCGCCGTGGTGTGGCGCCGGCCGATGGTGAATGGAAGGTGCTCGGCTGGGATGTGGCGGGCGAGGTGGTCGAGGTCGGCAGCGCCGTGCAGGGTTTTGCGCTGGGTGATCGCGTCTGGTACGCCGGCTCGATTGCGCGGCCGGGCGGCAACAGCGAGTTGCATGCGGTCGACGCGAGAATTGTCGGAAAAATGCCGTCGACCGTAAATTTTGCGCAGGCCGCGGCCTTGCCGCTGACGGCGATTACCGCCTGGGAAATCCTGTTCGACCGTCTCGGCCTGCAGGCTGATTCGACCGGTACCTTGCTGGTGATTGGCGCGGCTGGGGGCGTCGGCTCCATCCTCGTGCAACTGGCGCGGAAATTGACAGGGCTGACTGTGATCGGCACCGCGTCGCGGCCGGAAACGCATGCCTGGCTGGAGGAACTGGGGGCGCATTGCGTCATCGACCACAGCCGGCCGCTGGCGGGCGAATTGCGCGCTGCCGGTTTTGCCGAGGCGGATTACGTGGTGAGCCTGAACCAGACCGACCGGCACTTTGCCGGGATCGTCGAGTTGATCGCACCTCAGGGCAAGTTTGCGCTGATCGACGATCCGGCCAGTCTGGATGTCGTGTCGCTGAAGCGCAAGAGCGTGTCGGTGCATTGGGAGTTGATGTTCACGCGCTCGCTGTTCGGCACGCCGGACATGGCGAAGCAGGGCGAACTGTTGAATGCGGTGGCGCAACTGGTCGATGCCGGCCGCGTGCGCACGACGCTGGCCGAGCATTTCGGCCGCATCGACGCCGCCAACCTGCGACGCGCGCACGCTTTGCTTGAAAGCGGCCGGGCACGTGGCAAGATCGTGCTGGAAAACTTCTGATTCCTGCGGTCGACCGCAGGATTTTGCCAATTTTCATCTGTTGACCGGAGCATTCGATGTCATCCCTGTTCTCCCCGCTGCAATTGCGCGACCTTCAACTGCCCAACCGCATCGGCATGCCGCCGATGTGCCAGTATTCCGCCATCGATGGTCGGGTGACCGACTGGCACCTCCAGCATTACGGCAGTCGCGCCGTCGGCGGCGCCGGGCTGGTCATCGTCGAGGCGACGGCGGTGTTGCCGGAAGGGCGGATCAGCCACGGTGACCTCGGCTTGTGGGACGACACCCAGATCGAGGGTCTGGCGCGCATCGTCCGGCTGATCGAAGCGCAGGGCGGGGTGCCGGCGATCCAGCTGGCGCATGCCGGCCGCAAAGCGAGTGTCGGGCGTGGCTGGGAAGCGCAAAAGACGCTGACGGCGGCAGAAGGTGGCTGGACCGCCGTCGCACCGTCGGCGATTGCCTTTGACGGTTACGCGCCACCGCAGGCGCTGGACGCGAACGGGATCGGCCAGCTGCTGCCGGCGTTTGTCGCCGCCGCCCGCCGCGCTTTGCAGGCCGGTTTCAAGGCGGTTGAAATCCACGCGGCGCACGGTTATCTGCTGCATCAGTTCCTGTCGCCGCTGAGCAATTTGCGCAACGATGAATACGGCGGCAGTTTCGCCAACCGGATTCGCCTGCCGCGCGCGGTGATCGCCGCGGTGCGTGAGGAATGGCCGCAACACCTGCCGCTGCTGGTTCGCCTGTCGGCGACCGATTGGGTCGATGGCGGCTGGGATGCGGAACAGACGATCGACCTGTGCCGCCTGCTCAAAACCGACGGCGTCGATCTGATCGATGTGTCTACCGGCGGCCTGGTGCCGGGCGCGAAGATTCCGGCCGGGCCCGGTTTCCAGGTGCCGTTCGCGACACGTATCCGCACGGAAACCGGTTTGCCGGTGGCGGCTGTCGGCCTGATCACCGACGCGGCGCAGGCCGAGGCCATTGTCGCCGGCGGTGAAGCTGATCTGGTGCTGGTCGGCCGCGAAATCCTGCGCAATCCTCACTGGCCGCTGCAGGCGGCGCAGGCATTGGGCGTCACCGCGGCATGGCCGGCGCAGTACCTGCGGGCGCTGCCACCCGGGACGCCGGTCCGCGCCTAGCGGAACTCGAAGGCTTCCTGGTGGAAACTCTCTTGCGGCAGGCCGACGGTGCGGAACTGGCGGGCGAGCATTTCGCCCCAGTTGCGCGGGCCGCAGAACCAGACGCTGGTCCCGCCCTGTTGGCAGGCGGTGATGTCGGCGGCGGCGAACGGGCCGTCGCGGTCGCTCAGGCGGCGGTGCAGGCGGACGCCGGTGCGTTGGCACAAGGCGTCAAGCTGCTCGGGAAAATCACCGGTGCCGGTGGTTGAGTAGAACAGGTCGACGTCGGCACGGGCGCCGAAGCTGGCCAGGTGCTGCAGGCGGGCGAGGAAGGGCGTGATGCCGACACCGCCGGCGACCCAGATCTGGTGCCCGTTGCTGCGGTCGACCGCCTGATTTCCGGAAAAATCGAAGTGACCGTAGGGGCCTTCCAGCGTGATCCGCTGGCCGGTGCCCAATAGTGCCGGCAACTGCTTTGTCAGGTGGCCGAGCGCCTTGATGTCCAGCGTCAATGTTCCGTCCTGGCTGTCCCAAGCGGAGGCAATGGTGAAGGGGTGGGCGCCTTCGCGGGCGACGGCAAAATTGGCCAGCAGGAACTGGCCGGCGCGGTGGCCGGGCCAGCTATTGTCCGGGCGACAGACGATTTCGAGTGTCTGCCCGTCGGCCTGATGGATCGCTTCGATGGTTGCGCCGTGCTGGCGTTTGCGACCGATGCGGTTGCTCAGCGACAGCAGTGCCGGCACGACACCGGCGGCGGCCACGGCAACGGTCAGCCAGGCCAGCGGAGTTTGCCAGAAAGCGCCAGGCAGCAGCATCAGCCCATGGAAGACGCCAGCCAGGAAGATCAGGCCGAAGGCTTTGTGCATCAGCCGGAAATAACGGTAGGGAATGCGCCGGATCAGCGCCACGACAACCAGCGCCAGCAGGATGTAACCGGCCCATTCGCCGACATCCTTGGCCAGATCGACCCACGGTTCGGCGACGCGCGGCCCGCGCGGACGATTGGGCCCGGCAATCCAGCCCGCCTGGGCGAGATTCTTGGGCAGCCATTCCAGCATCCAGTGGGCAAAAACCAGAATGCCGGCGCCGATGCCGATGTTCTTGTGCAGCCGGTAGAGCCTGTCCAGCCCGCCGAAACGGTTTTCCAGCCAGGGCGCCCGGGTGGCGAGCAGCATGCCGGCGCTCATCCACCACAGCGCGACAATGCCGGACAGCAGGATCAGGTTGCGACGCCAGAACCAGGGACCGTTTTGTTCGCCGGCCATGAGATCCGGCAGGATGAAGGCGGCCCACAGGCCGATGGGGATCAGTGCGAGTAAATAGAGCGGGCGTTTCATGATGACGATTGCCATGTCGTTTGATGACAATAGTCTACGCCTTGCGTTGTCTGGTGGAGGTTTCAGGATGTAAGCAAATGAAAACCGCCGGTCGGGCCGGCGGTTTTTTCAGCGTTTCAGCTTGGCGAAGGCGCTGGCCATGGCGCTACCGGCGGGAGCCGGCGCGTTGTGCCGGGCCTGGTTTTTCGACAGCGGCGCACCGCGCTGGCTGCCGGCGTCGTGCTTCTTCGGCTCGTCGCTCATGCGCATGGTCAGCGCGATGCGCTGGCGGGCGAGGTCGACTTCCAGCACCTTCACTTTCACCACCTGGCCGGCCTTGACGATGCTGTGCGGGTCCTTGACGAAGGTGTTGGACAGCGCCGAGACGTGAACGAGGCCGTCCTGGTGCACACCGATGTCGACGAAGGCGCCGAAGGCGGCGACGTTGGTCACCACCCCTTCGAGGATCATGCCCGGACGCAGGTCCTTCACTTCCTCGACGCCGTCGGCGAAGGTCGCCGTCTTGAACTCGGGGCGCGGGTCGCGGCCGGGTTTTTCCAGTTCCTTGAAGATGTCCTGCACGGTCGGCAGACCGAAGCGTTCGTCGGTGTATTTGGCCGGGTTCAAACCCTTGAGCGCCTGGCTGTTACCGAGGATGTCCTTCATCGACTTCTTCAGATCGACGATGATCTTTTCGACCACCGGATAGGCTTCCGGGTGCACCGATGAGGCGTCGAGCGGGTTGTCGCCGTTGGGCACGCGCAGGAAGCCGGCAGCCTGTTCGAAGGTCTTGTCACCGAGGCGCGGCACCTTCTTCAGGTCGTCGCGCGATTTGAAGGCGCCGTGGGCGTCGCGGTAGCTGACGATGTTCGCGGCCAGGTTGCCGTTGAGGCCGGAAATGCGGGTCAGCAGCGGCACCGATGCGGTGTTTACATCGACGCCGACGGCGTTGACGCAGTCCTCGACAACGGCATCCAGATTCTTCGCCAGCTTGGATTGGGAAACGTCGTGCTGGTACTGGCCGACGCCGATGGATTTGGGTTCGATCTTGACCAGTTCGGCGAGCGGGTCCTGCAGTCGGCGGGCAATCGACACGGCACCACGGATCGAGACGTCGAGGTCGGGGAATTCCTTGGCCGCCAGTTCCGAGGCCGAATACACCGAGGCGCCGGCTTCCGAGACGACGATCTTCTGCAGCCGCGCTTCCGGGTACTTCTTCATGACATCCTGCACCAGCTTGTCGGTCTCGCGGCTGGCCGTGCCGTTGCCGATGGCGACCAGCGTGACGCCGTGCGTCGAGGCCAGGCGGGCGATGGTCGAGATCGAGCCGCCCCAGTCGTTGCGCGGTTCGTGCGGGTAGATGGTGGCGGTGTCCAGGAGCTTGCCGGTGGCGTCGACGACGGCGATCTTGCAGCCGGTGCGGATGCCCGGGTCGATGCCCATGGTCACATGCTGGCCGGCCGGGGCGGCGAGCAGCAGGTCCTTCAGGTTCTTGCCGAAGATGCGGATGGCTTCTTCCTCGGCGCGCTCGCGCAGTTCATTGACCAGTTCGAGTTCGAGGTGGGTGTAGACCTTGACCTTCCAGGTCCAGCGCACGGTGTCCTGCAGCCATTTGTCGGCCGGGCGGTTCTGCGCCTTGATGCCGAAGCGGGCGGCGATGCGTTGTTCGCACGGGCTCGGGCCGGGCTTGACGGTGTCCTCGTTGAGTTCGGAATCGAGCACCAGCGTGACGTTGAGGAAGCCTTCGTTGCGCCCGCGCAGCAAGGCCAGCGCGCGGTGCGACGGCATGTCGACAATCGATTCGGCGAAATCGAACCAGTCGCGGAATTTGGCGCCTTCGGTTTCCTTGCCTTCGATGACGGTCGACCGCAAAAGTCCGTGTTCTTTCAGGTACTCGCGCAGGGTCTGCAGCAGTTGCGCGTCTTCGGCGAACTTTTCCATCAGGATCTGGCGGGCGCCGTCGAGCACGGCCTTGGCGTCGGCGAAGCCGGCGTCGGCGTTGAGGTATTTTTCGGCTTCGTCGTCCGGTGTCAGTTCCGGGTTGTCGAGCAGCGCCAGCGCCAGCGGCTCGATGCCGGCCTCGCGGGCGATCTGCGCCTTGGTCCGGCGTTTCTGCTTGTACGGCAGGTAAAGGTCTTCGAGGCGCTGCTTGGTTTCGGCATCTTCGATCACCGCCCGCAGTTCCGGCGTCAGCTTGCCTTGTTCCTCGATGCTGGCCAGTACGGCGCCGCGACGGTCTTCGAGTTCGCGCAGGTAGCCGAGACGCTCTTCCAGGTTGCGCAGCTGCGTGTCGTCGAGTTCGCCGGTGACTTCCTTGCGGTAACGGGCGATGAAGGGCACGGTGGCGCCTTCGTCGAGCAGCTGGACGGCAGCCTTGACCTGGGCGGGACGGACGTTGAGTTCGACGGCGATGCGGTGTTCGATGGGAGCGAGCATGGGTGCGGCAGTGCAGCAAAAAGGGGGGTGAATAATGCGCAATCCTGACCTAAATTACAACTCTTCAAGGAGTGGTGTAGGATGTCCCCGTAAGCATTCCAATGACAGAGGAGGAAACACATGCAAGTTCAGACTTACCTGTTTGGCGCGGTTGACGTTGCGCCGGAAAAAACCATTACTTTCCCGAATGGCCTGTTCGCTTTCGAGGACAAGAAGCAGTTCATGCTGGCGCACGAAGAAGGCAAGGGTGCCCCGGCCAGTTTCACGCTGCAGTCGCTGGAAGATCCGGCACTGGCATTCCAGATCATCGATCCGGCTGCCCTCGGTTTCAGCTATGAGCTCGAACTGAGCGACGAGGAAGATGCCCTGTTGCAATCACCGGCCGCCGAAGATGTTGCCGTGATGATCGTGTTGTACAAGCAGGAAGAGGAAGGTGCCGGCATTACGCCGAGCCTGCGCGCACCGCTGATCATCAACCTGAAGGCCCGTGTCGGCCTGCAGAAGCTGCTGGCTCAGGTCGCTACCAACGTGACCCTGTCGAACCTGGTGAGCAAGGTCTGACCGGCTTTAGCCGATATCAATGGCCGGTCCTGCGGGGCCGGCTTTGTTTTGTCCATTTTTTGTCCGCAGCCGGGCCAGCGGGTCCTGGCGGAAATAGCGGCGCAACAGGGCGTAGACCGCAGGATATTCACGGTCGACGACTTCGGGAATGCCAAAAAAGCATTCGCTGAGTACGGCGAAGAATTCTTCCGGGGCTTCGCTGGCGTAGGGGTCGATGATCGTTTCCTCGCCGCTGTCGACGCGCTGGCAGAAATCCTCCCAGGCCGCGGAAAACACGCTTTCCCACTCGTCGACCGCAAGATCCGAATGCAGCGCCGGCATGCCGTCAACGGCGCCGTTGAGCATGTCCAGCTTGTGCGCGAATTCGTGGATGACCACGTTGTAGTCGCCACCGGCCATCTGCACGTCGTGCCACGACACCAGCAGTGGCCCACCTTCCCAGGCTTCGCCGGAGAGCACGTCGGCGTATTCGTGCACGACGCCGGCCTCGTCGGCCATTTCGCGCTGGACGACGAACTCGTCGGGGTAAACGATGATGCCGACCCAGTCGCCGTAAGCGCCCAGTTCCAGTTCGAGTACCGGCAGGCAGCCCTGGGCGGCGATGGCGACGCAGATTTCATCGCTCAGTTGCAGGCCGCCGGCGGTCGAGAATTCCTTCTCGGCGAGAAATTCCTCGGCCAGCGTTTTCAGGCGTTTTTGCTCGTCGACCGCAAGATTGGTGAAGAACGGCAGGCTGGCCATGGTCTGTTGCCACAGTGTCTCGGGAATGGCTGGCCGGGGGCGGCGCAGCCAGTCGAACAGGCCCATGTCAGCCCTTCTTCATGGTCAGCCAGATGCCGGCGAAAATCAGCGCGATGCCTGCGTAGTGGTAGGCGTACGGGATTTCGCCGAGGAAGACGACCGACAGCAGCGTGCCGAAGACCGGCATCAGGTGGATGAACAGGCTGGCCTTGTTGGCGCCGACTTCGGCCACGCCGCGGTTGTAGAAGATGTAGCCGAGGAAACTCGGGAAGATGCCGACGTAGGCGAGCGACGCCAGCGAGCCGAGATGGACGTTGATCGTCCGGCCCTGGCCGATTTCCCAGAGGTAGGCGGGGAACAGCGCGAGCAGCCCGACCAGCGTGAAGGCGGCGAGCATCAGCATCGGATGCACACCGGCTGGCCGCCAGGCCAGGCCGACGGTGTAGATGGCCCAGACGGCGACGGCGGCGAGCATCCAGACGTCACCGGTGTTCAGGTTGAGGTGCAGCAGTACGTCGAGGTCGCCACGGGCGACGATGGTCAGTGCGCCGGCCAGCGAGATGGCGACGCCGAGTGCCGCCAGGGGCTTCAGGTGCTTGCCGAGAAAGGCCCAGGAAATGGCGATGGTGGCGACCGGGATGAAGGAATTGAGCAGCACCGCGTTGGTTGCTGTCGTTGTCTGCAGCGCCAGGTAGGCGAAGGTGTTGTAGCCGCCGACGCCGAGCAGGCCGAGGATGAAGACCGGTTTCCAGCCTTTCTTCAGCAGTGGCCACTGGCTTTTCAGGTGCGGCAGCGCCAGCGGCAGCACGAGCAAGAAGGCGATGGCCCAGCGCCAGAAGGCCAGCGCCATCGGCGGTACGTCGGCGCGGATGCCGCGACCGAGGACCATGTTGCCGGACCAGAACAGCGCGGTCAGGGTGAGCAGGAGGTAGGGATTGGTGAGGAATTTCGGCATGGTCGGCGGATTATGCCCGACGGCACCGTCGACCGCAGGATCGACGGTGTGGCCCGTGGGGGAAAGAATGGAATCGTTGCCCGGTCAGGCGGGCAACGGCGGCGAAATCAGGGGTACAACCCCCGTTCGGCACGCGCTTCGAGGACGCGGTGGCAGGCGATGATGAAAGCTGCCGTGCGCAGTGAAACCTGCTTTTCCTGGGTGACTTGCCAGATCGCGTCGAAGGCGTTAACCATGATGCGCTCAAGGCGGGCGTTGATTTCGTCTTCGGTCCAGAAAAAGCTGGAGAAGTCCTGCACCCATTCGAAGTAGGACACCGTGACGCCGCCGGCATTGGCCAGCACGTCGGGGACGACGAGAATGCCACGGTCGCGCAGCACGTCGTCGGCGGCCGGCGTGGTCGGGCCGTTGGCGCCTTCGACGACAACGCGGGCGCGCACGCGGTTGGCCCGCTCCGGCGTGATCTGGCCTTCCAGCGCGGCGGGAACCAGGTATTCGCATTCGAGTTGCCAGAAGTCCTCGATGTCGATCGCTCCGGCGCCGTCGAAGCCGGCCAGGCCGCCGTGTTCGGCGACCCAGGCCTGGGCGGCGGGAATGTCGATGCCGGCATCGTTGGCCAGCGTTGCCGTGTGATCGGCGATGGCGATGACCCGCGCGCCGGCGGCACGGAACAGCCGGGCGGCAATGCCGCCGACGTTGCCGAAGCCCTGGACGACGATGCGCGCACCTTCCAGCGGGATGTGCTGGTGCTTGCCGGCTTCGCGGGCGCAGATGAAAACGCCGCGACCGGTGGCTTCCTGACGGCCGAGACTGCCGCCCAGCGCGATCGGCTTGCCGGTGACGACCCCGGTGGCGGTGCCGCCGCGGTTCATCGAGAAGGTGTCCATCATGATCGCCATGGTCATCGCGTTGGTGCCGACGTCCGGTGCCGGGATGTCGCGGTCGGGACCGATGATCAGGCCGATTTCCGAGGTGAAGCGACGCGTCATGCGCTGCAGTTCGCCCTTGCTCAGGCTGGTCGGATCAACGCGGATGCCGCCCTTGGCGCCGCCGAAGGGCAGGCCGATGGCAGCATTCTTGACGGTCATCCAGCCGGCCAGCGCCATGACTTCGTTGAGCGTGACCGCCGGGTGAAAGCGGATGCCGCCCTTGCCCGGGCCGCGCGACAGGTTGTGCTGGACGCGGTAACCCTCGAAGTGGGCGATTGTCCCGTCGTCGCGCTCGATCGGGACATCGACGATCAGCGTCCGTTTCGGATGCTTCAGTGTTTCGATCCAGCGCTCGAGCGGCCCCAGGTAGGGGCGCACGCGCTCGATCTGTTCGATGAAGCTGGCCCAGGGTTCGGGGGCCGCCGGGTTGAGGTAGGAAAGGCCGCCAAGTCTGGCCGATGCGCTCCGGTTTTCGTCATGTGTGCTCATCCTGACTTCCTTTCCTTGGTGGTTTTGTTCAGGCAACCTTCGCCGCAGCACTTTCGCGATCGCGGCGGGCGCGCTGCATGAACCAGACCAGCGCCAGCAACATCAGCGCCGGGATGAAGATCCATTCCTTGTCCGGACGCCCCGGGTTATCCACCTCGATGTGCTTCAGGCTGAAGCCCTGTTCGAGGCCAAGTTTTTCCGCCGGGCTGCCAAAGCGTACCGCGGCGACCTGGACCTGGTCGCCCAGGGTCATCATCGTCAGGCCCATGCTGCCCAGGCGTTCGCTGGCCTTGCCCGGTTCACCGAGCGACAGCAGCACCCCCTTGGTGATGTCCTTGCCTTCCAGCGTGATGCCTTCGACCCAGACGCGCAGCTTGCCGTTTCTCGGTGCCGCTTCGACCAGGCGGGTGAGTTCGGTCGGCGCGACTTCCTCGAATGGCGGGTAGACCATGTCCATCCAGAAGCCGGGACGGAACAGGCTGAAGGTGACCAGCAACAGCAGCAGCGATTCGTGGATGCGGTTGCGGGTGACGAACCAGCCCTGCGTCGCCGCCGCGAACATCAGGCTGGCCAGTGTCGCGCTGGTGATGGTCAGGAACAGGTGGAAGGCGTCGGTGATGCCGATCAGCAGCAACTGCGTGTTGAAGATGAACATGAACGGCAGGATCGCCGTACGCGCGCTGTAGCCGAAGGCGGTGAAACCGGTCTTGATCGGGTCGCTCTTGGCGATGCCGGCGGCCGCATACGACGCCAGGCCGACCGGTGGCGTGACGTCAGCCATCAGACCGAAGTAGAAGACGAACAGATGCACGGCGATCAGCGGCACGAGCAGGCCCGTCTGCGCCCCGAGTTCGACGATCACCGGTGCCATCAGCGTCGACACGACGATGTAGTTGGCGGTGGTTGGCAGGCCCATGCCGAGGATCAGCGAGATCACCGCAACCAGCACCAGCATGACCATCAGGTTGCCGCCGGAAAGGATCTCGACCAGTTCGGTCATCGCCAGGCCGACACCGGTCAGCGTCACGGTGCCGACGATGACGCCGGCCGTCGCGGTGGCGATGCCGATGCCGATCATGTTGCGGGCACCGGTGACGAGGCCGTCGAACAGGTCCTGGAAGCCTTGCTTCAACGCCGGCATGAAGGTGCCGGTACCGCGGAAGAAGGCGAACAGCGGGCGTTGCGTGACCAGGATGAACATCAGGAACATCGTTGCCCAGAAGGCCGACAGGGCCGGAGACAGCTGTTCAACCATCAGGTTCCAGATCAGTGCGGCGACGGGCAGCAGGAAATGCAGGCCGGATTTCAGCGTCGGGCCGATTTCCGGCAGGTATTCCATCTTCTCGTCCGGCTTGTCCATATGCAGTTCCGGATAGCGGGCGGCAAAACGGACGATGCCGACATAGGCGCCGAGCATCAGCACGCTGACGATGGCGAAGGCGGAGTCGCCGGCAAGATCCTTGATCCAGCCGAAGCCCCAGTAAATGATGGCGGAGAGGATTACCAGGCCGGACACCGTCATCAGTGTCGAGATGGTGGCGCGTTGCCAGGGCAGCGGTTCGCGGCGCGGCAGGCCCTGCAGGTTCATTTTCAGGGCTTCGAGGTGGACGATGTAGAACAGCGCGATATAGGAAATCAGCGCCGGCACGATCGCGTGCTTCATCACCTGGATATAGGAAATGCCGACGTACTCGACCATCAGGAAGGCGGCGGCGCCCATCACCGGCGGCATCAGCTGGCCGTTGACCGACGAGGCGACTTCGACCGAGGCAGCCTGGTCGGCGCGATAGCCGACGCTCTTCATCAGCGGAATGGTGAAGGTGCCGGTGGTGACGACATTGGCGATCGACGAACCGGAAATCAGGCCGGTGCTGGCGGAGGCAACGACAGCCGCCTTGGCCGGGCCGCCTTTCATGTGGCCGAGCAGGGCAATGGCCGACTTGATGAAGTAGTTGCCGGCACCGGCGGTTTCCAGCAGTGCGCCGAAGAGTACGAAAAGGAAGATGAAACTGGCCGAGACGCCGAGCGCCACGCCGAATACACCCTCGGTGGTCAGCCAGATGTGGCTCATGCCCTTGGCCAGCGAAGCGCCGCGGTGGGCGATGACTTCCGGCATGTACTGGCCAAAGAAAATGTAGACCATGAACAGGATGGCCAGGATGACCATCGGCAGGCCGAGTGCCCGGCGTGCGGCTTCGAGCAGCAGGGTCAGGCCGACGACGGCGACAACCAGATCGAGCGTGGTCGGCATGCCGGGGCGGCTCGCCAGTTCGGCATAGAACAGGAATATGTAGCCCGCGCAGAAGGCGGAAACTGCTGCCAGAAGCCAGTCGACCGCAGGAATGTAGGCGCGTGGCGAGGACTTGAGGGCAGGATAGGCGGCAAACGCCATGAATACGGCAAAGGCCAGGTGAATGGCGCGCGACTGGGTGTCATTGAGCACGAACACGCCGAGCGAGAAGGGCAGGGGCGAGGCGATCCACAACTGGAATAGCGACCAGGCGAGGGCGAGGGCCAGCAGCAACTTGGCTGCTGCACCGGTGGGTTTGCGGCCACCGGTATCGGCTTCGGCAACGATCTGCTTGAGCTGTTCTTCGCTCAGTTCATGTACGACTTTGTTTTTGTCCGAGCTTGTCATGCTGCGGTTCTCCGGAATTCGGGCAGGGTGTAAACGCAGCAAGACGCCACTGGCGTCTTGCTGCGTTGTGATTCATCCGCCAGCATCGTCAGGACGCCCGGGCGATGCTGGCTGGGGGCTGCATTACATCCAGCCCTTTTCCTTGTAGTACTTGACGGCACCATTGTGCAGCGGGGCCGACAGACCATCCTTGATCATGCTCTTCGGATCGAGGTTGCCGAAAGCCGGGTGCAGCTTCTTGAACTCGTCGAAGTTCTCGAAAACCGACTTGACCATGGTGTACACCACTTCGTCCGGCACCTTGGTCGAGCTGACGATGCTGGCAACCACGCCGAAGGTCGTGGCACCGTTCGGATTGTTGGCATACAGGCCGCCCGGGATGGTGGCCTTGGCATAGTACGGATAGGTGGCGATCAGCTTGTCGACGCCCGGGCCGGTGACATTGACCAGTTGTGCGCCGCAGGTCGTGGTCACGTCCTGGATGTTGGCTGCCGGGTGGCCGACGACGAAGGCAAAGCCGTCGATCTTGTTGTCGCACAGGGCGGCGCCGTGTTCGTCAGGCTTCAGTTCGGAGGTCAGCGAGAAATCGGCATTCTTCATGTTGATTGCCGGCAGCAGGACTTCCATGGTGGCGCGCTGGCCGGAGCCGGGAACGCCGACGTTGAAGCGCTTGCCCTTGAAGTCCTCGAACTTGACGACCTTGGCTTCCTTGCGGGCGACAATGGTCAGCGGTTCCGGGTGCAGTGCGAAGACGGCACGCAGGTCGCCGAAGGCGCCGCCGTCCTTGTACTGGTTCAGGCCCTTGACGGCGTTGTACTGAACGTCGGACTGGGAAACGCCGAAATCGAGTTCGCCAGCCTTGATGGTATTGATGTTGTAAACGGAGCCGCCGGTACTTTCGACCGAGCAGCGGATGCCATGCTTGGCGCGATCCTTGTTCATCAGGCGACAGATGGCGCCGCCGGCTGCGTAATAGACGCCGGTGACACCACCAGTACCGATGGTGACGAACTTCTGCTGGGCCTGGGCCGGGGTGGCGCCGAGGGTGCCGATGATGGCCAGGGCGGAAGCCAGTACGGTGAATTTCTTCATGTTTTCTCCTTACGGGGTGACGTGAAAAGGATGCTGGAATGCCGTTCCGGCTTGTGACCTTGGGCAATTGGCCGGATACGGCGCATAACGTTGTGCACGGTCCCACATAATGGGATGACGAGGGATTGGGGTAAACCCCGATGGCCTTGCCGTGGTCAATTGCTGCAGATCCATGCTGACGCTCCGTGCTGGCGGCATGTGACAGTGTGTAAGCAAGGTGCCTGAACTCTGTCTTTCCTGAGTGCTCAGACCTATAATCGCGGCCATGGTTTCAGTCGTCCATTCCGTCGCTGCCCAAAGCGATTTCGAGCAGTTCCTCGCCATCCTCTCGGCCGGTTTGCCGGCGCCCGACGTTCAGCGACTGCAGGATGCCGTCAGTTACGCCTGGGAAACCTACGGCGACCGTACGCTGGGCAGTGGTGAACGCGTCTGGTCGCATGCGCTGGGGATGGCCGTGATCATTGCCGGCCTCAAGCTCGACGTGGAATCGCGCATTGCCGCCGTGCTGTTCGCCATTCCGGCTCAGGAAGAGCATGGCGTCGCACGCATCGAGGAAAAGTTCGGCAAGCCGGCCGCCCATCTGGTCCATGGCATTTTCCGGCTGAATCGTCTGCGGCCGATTGCCAAGGGTTTTGTCGCCGTCGATATCGAGGCCGGCGAGAGCAATCCGGCGGAAATGCGTGCGCAGGTCGAAGTCCTGCGCAAGATGCTGCTGGCGATGGTCGAGGATATCCGCGTCGTGCTGCTGCGACTGGCCAGCCGGACGCAGACGCTGCGCTATTACGCGGCGAATCCCGACGACCTGCGCGTGCAGGTGGCCCGTGAGACGCTCGAACTCTATTCGCCGCTGGCCAATCGCCTCGGTGTCTGGGAGCTGAAGTGGGAACTGGAGGATCTGTCGTTCCGCTTCATCCATCCCGACATCTACAAGACCATCGCCAAACAGCTTGATGAAAAGCGCAGCGAGCGCGAAGCCTTCATCAGCGATGCGGTGGCCAAGGTCCGCGGGGAACTGGTGGCTTCCGGCATTACCAACGCCGAAATCTACGGTCGACCGAAGCACATCTTCAGTATCTGGAACAAGATGCGCAAGAAGGGCGTCGACTTCTCCGAGGTGTACGATGTGCGCGCGCTGCGCATCATCGTTGATGACGTCAAGGACTGCTACACCGCGCTCGGCATCGTGCACAACCTGTGGCAGCCGATTTCCAAGGAGTTCGACGATTACATCTCGAATCCCAAGGGCAATCACTACCGTTCGCTGCATACCGCCGTGCATTGTCCGGACGGGCGCAGTCTGGAAATCCAGATCCGCACCTGGGAAATGCACAAGCATGCCGAACTCGGCGTTGCTGCGCACTGGCGCTACAAGGAAGGTGCCCGCGCGCCGGGGGCCGATGCCTACGACGAGAAGATCGCCTGGTTGCGCCAGCTGCTGACCTGGAAGAACGAGGTCGCCGACAGTTCGGACTGGGTCAATCACTACAAGCAGGCCGCGCTCGACGAAACGATCTACGTGATGACCCCGCAGGGTCGGGTCGTCGATCTGCCGTCCGGTTCGACCGCCGTCGACTTCGCTTACCGCGTGCATACCGATCTCGGCCATCGTTGCCGGGGGGCCAAGGTCGACGGTCATCTGCTGCCGCTGAACACGCCGCTGGAAACCGGGCAGCAGGTCGAGATCGTCACTGCCAAGCTTGGTGGTCCGTCACGCGACTGGCTGAATCCCTCGCTCGGTTACATTCATACCAAGAGTGCGCGGACCAAGGTGCGTGCCTGGTTCTCGACGCTGGCGCTGGAAGAGACGCTGACCGAAGGGCGGGCACTGATTGCCAAGGAATTGCAGCGTGCCGGCCAGAGCGGGGGCAATATTGACGAGCTGGCGCGCAAGCTCGATTTCGCCAAAGCCGACGATCTCTATATCGCGGCAGCCCGTGGCGAGCTGAACCAGCGTCAGTTCCAGACCGTCGCCCGCGGTGGCGAGGCGGCACTGGAAAACCTGGTGCCGGACGCTGTGGCAACCAAGCCGCGCAAGCCGGTCGAAGGCAATCAGGGCATCCTGATCGTCGGTGTCGACAAGTTGCTGACGCAACTGGCGCGCTGCTGCAAGCCGGCACCACCGGATGAGATCCAGGGCTTCATCACGCGCGGCAAGGGGATTTCGATTCACCGGGCGGATTGTTCGAATTTCGCCAATCTCGCCGCACTGCATCCGGAACGGGTCATCGAGACCGACTGGGGCGGTGAGACGACCGGCGTCTTCGCCTGTGACATCGTTGTCGATGCGCACGATCGTCAGGGCCTGCTGCGCGACATCTCGGAAATCTTCACCCGCGAGAAGCTCAATGTCGTCGGCGTCAATACCCAGTCACGCCAGGGCAATGCGCACATGAGCTTTACCGTCGAGATCACCAATCTGCGCCAGTTGCAGCGCACGCTGACCCTCATTCACGAGGTCGAAGGCGTGGTCGGCGTACGTCGTGCCTGAATCCAGGGAGTCCGCATGAAGGGAAATGTCGCAGCCATCGTGCTGATCGTTGTCGGTGTCGCAGCGCTGGGGGCGAACCTCGATCTGTTTCACATCAACATCTTTGAATTGATCGGCACCTGGTGGCCGTTGATCCCGATCGGGGTCGGGGTGGCAATGCTGTTCGCGCCGGACGGGCGGCGGGACCGCTCCTGAGCGGCCGACCGCGCGTCAGCGCGCGAGCAGTTGCGGCGTGATCGCGTCGAGATCACCCTTGCGCAGCAGGCCGAGCTTCTGGCCGACAACGCGGCCGTGGCGGTCGATGAACAGTGTGTAGGGCAGGCCGCCGCGCCGGTTGCCCAGCGCCGTCATCAATGACTGGCCCTGGTCGCGGGCGAGAAACACCGGGTAGTTCATGGCATGTTCGCGGACGAAGGTCTTGACCGCGGCAGCGTCGTCTTCAATGCCGATGCCGACGACCTCGATCCGGCCCTGGTGCGTTTTCTGGAACGCGTTAAGTTCGGGAATCTCGGCCCGGCAAGGCGGACACCAGCGGGCCCAGAAGTTGACGACCAGGGGCTTGCCCTTGAAACGTGACAGCGCTACCGGCTTGTCGTCCGGATTGTGCAGCGTGGCAGCGAAGAAGGCGCTGGCATCGGGTGTTTCAGCTGCTGCGGTCAACGACGAAAACAGGGCAAAAACGATGGCGGCAAGGAGAGTTTTCACGAATTGATCTGGATCATCAGGTGGTCGGAGCGGTGCATATTAGCATTCGGCGAAGTAGTGGCCGGGAACACTGCGACAATATGCCGCACTTTTGTCAGCAAAGCATCATGCAACAATATCTGCCGTGACCGGATACGCCGGAAATATGCCGGACCGGGTCATCATGAAAGAAGCCTGTGAACAAGAAAATTCTCCTCGACATCATTGGTCTGCTGCTCATCGCGCTGGTGGTGCTGGTTGGCTACAAGTTGTCGCCGATGCTGCTGCCGAAGGCCGATCTGACGGTCGAGCCGGATCCCGCATGCAGCTTGCAGAGCGGGCCGTGTACCGTGCAGCTGCCCGGTGGTGGGGCGCTGAGTTTTTCGTTCGGCACGCGGCCGGTGCCGCTGGTCAAGCCCTTCGAGGTCAAGGTCGAAGTTGCCGGGGCACGTCAGGTCGATGTCGATTTCGCCGGTGTGGACATGGACATGGGTTTCAATCGTCCGCGTCTGCAGGAGCGGACGCCCGGTGTGTTTTCCGGTGACGTGACGCTGCCGGTGTGCATCACCGGCCACATGACCTGGCAGGCGACGGTGCTGGTCGAAAGACAGGATGCGCGCATTGCCGTGCCTTTCCGCTTCATTACAGGGTGATATGTCCGAGCGTCTGCTGATTATCGTTGTTGCCGTGCTGGCCAGTCTGGTCATTGGCCTGGGGCTGTTCTGGCATCCCGATACGGCGCCGACGCCGGTAGCGGTGAGTCCGCTGCCGCCCGGCGGCGACTTCACGCTGCAGTCGGCGGACGGACCGGTGACACTGGGCAATTCCCGTGGCAAGTTGAGTCTGCTCTATTTTGGCTACACCTATTGCCCCGATATCTGCCCGACGACGCTGACCGCACTGACAGCCGGCATGGCGTTGTTGACGCCGGAGGAGCGGGCGCGGCTGGCCGTTTTCTTCATCTCGGTCGATCCGCAGCGCGATACGGTTGACCATCTGAAAACCTACGTCGAATTCTTTGATCCCGGTATTGTCGGCGTCACCGGCAACCCGGCGGAGATTGCCGAACTGGCGACGCGCTATGGCGTCTTCTACAAGGCACAGCCCGCGGAAATGGCAGGTGCTGCCTATGTCGTCGATCACTCGGCTGAAACCTTCATCGTCGGGCCGGATACCCGTCTGCTTGCCCGCATGGCACACGGCACGCCACCCGATCAGGTGGCTGCACTGATTCGTCAATACCTGAACCAACCCTGAGGAGCATTCTCCATGAAACGCCTGTCCTTCCTTTTCGCTGCCCTGAGCCTGTCGACCGCAGCATTCGCCGGCGCTGCCGACGATGTCGTCGTCCATGAGCCCTACGTCCGTCTGGCACCGCCGAACGCGCAGGCTACCGGTGCCTTCATGGTGCTCAGGAATACCGGCAGCAAGGATGCCAAGCTGGTCAAGGCCGACAATCCGGCTTCCCGCCTGACCGAACTGCACACGCACATCAACGACAAGGGCGTCATGCGCATGCGTCAGGTGCCGGCCATCGACGTCCCGGCCAAGGGCGAAGCGGTGTTGCAGCCGGGTGGCCTGCACGTGATGCTGATCGACATGAAGGCGCCGCTGAGCGAAGGCCAGGTCGTGCCGATCACGCTGACCTTCGATGATGGCAGCAGCAAGCAGGTGGACGTCAAGGTGGTGAAGATGATGTCGGCGGCGATGCCGATGAAGCACGGCCAGCACTGATTTTTACGGGTTTTCCGGCAAAAGGCCCGGCGAGTGATCGCCGGGCCTTTTTTCGTGGATGCGGATGATCAGTCCTTGTCGTTGCCGTGCGCGGTGCTTTCGAAGGTCGACCAGTCATGTTTCTCCGGGCGCGGCAGATCGGTCGGCTGCTGGCTGTGCATCCAGGCCTTGGCCAGGAAGTGCGCGGTGATCGGCGCGGTCAGGAAGAGAAACAGCGAGATCAGCAGTTCGTGGATCGATACGGTGCCGTTGAGTGCCAGGAAATACACCATCGAGGCGACCAGGGCGCCGCCGACACCCAGCGTCGTGGCTTTGGTCGGTGCGTGCAGGCGGCTCATCAGGTCGGGCAGCTTGACCATGCCGTAGGAGCCGACCAGGGCAAAGCTGGCACCGATGACGATGAGCGCGGAAACCAGTAGTTCGTTGAAGAATTCCATGGTTGTTCCTTTATTCGATGACGTTGCCGCGCAGGATGAACTTGCAGTAGGCCACCGTCGACACGAAGCCGAACATGGCCAGCAGCAGCGCCGCCTCGAAGTAGATGGTGCTGCCCATCTGGATGCCGTAAACGATGATCAGCGCAATGATGTTGATGACCATGGTGTCCACGGCAAGGATGCGGTCGACCGTGCTCGGGCCGGCAAAAAGCCGCCACAGGTTGAACAGCAGACCGGCGCTGATGGCGACGTAGGCATAGAGAATGGCGTATTCGATCATGGGAAGATCTCCTTCAGCCGGGATTCGTAGCGTTCCTTCATGTCGCGGATGGTGGCTTCGGCATCGGATGCGTCGAGGCAATGGACGAGCAGCGCCTTGCCGTCGGCCGACAGGTCGCAGCTGACGGTGCCCGGGGTCATCGTGATGGTGCCGGCGAGGACGGTGATTGCTTCCGGATTGGTCAGTTCGAGCGGTACGCAGACCCAGCGGGTATGCAGGCTGCCGATCGGGCGGAAGAGGATGATGAAGGCGACCTGGAGGTTGGCGACGACGATGTCGCGAATCACCAGCAGGACGTAGGCAAAGGCTTTGCCATAATGCTGGATGTTCGGCCGGTCGGGCCAGAAACCGCTGGTCATGCGCGGAATGGCGATGCCCAGGATCAGGCCGACGAGCAGTCCGCCGGCCGAGAAGCTGTTGATCAGCAGCAGCCAGATCAGCGTCAGCACCAGGCTGAGCAGCGGGTGCGGGAACCAGCGGCGGAGCAGGGAGGGCTGTTCGCCGGAAACATGTGCATGGGCCATCAGAGGATGCCTCCTTCCAGTACCGTATTGCCGAGTACCGCCTCGATGTACTGGCGGGTGGCGAAGACCTGTTCGGCGGTGGCGTCGAGATAGGCGGTCAGCGGTCCGGCAAACAGCGTCAGGCCGACGCTGCCGGCAAGCAGCAGGCCGATGGCGACCAGCGACAGCGTATTGTTTTCCGGCGCGGCGGGGAAATGCCCGGGTTCGCCGGTGCTCTTCCAGAACAGCGTGCTGCCGGCCCGACCGAAGCCGATGATCGCGAGCAGCGAGGTCAGCAGCAGCAGCGACCAGATCAGTACCGGGTTGGCGCTGTCGCGGGCCGCATCGAGAATCAGCAGTTTGCCGATGAAGCCGGACAGCGGCGGCATGCCGGTGGCGGCGATGGCAGCGATGAAGAAGGCACCGGCGAGCAGGCTCAGCTGGGCAAAGCGCGGGGCAACGGTCAGCGCGTCGTCCTGGCCCGGGCGGCGGCGGCTGACGAGATCGGCGATCAGGAACAGCACGGCGCCGGCCAGCGTCGAGTGCAGCAGGTAGTACAACGCAGCCGACAGTGATGCGGGTGTGAACAGTGCGATGGCGACGAGCAGCATGCCCATTGAACCAATCACCGCAAAGCTGGCGAGTTGGCCGAGCCGGCGGGCAGCGAGGACGCCGGTCATCCCCAGCGTCAGTGTCACCAGTGCCGCCGGCAGCAGCCACGGGGCGGCCAGCCAGCTGGCGGCTCCAGCGTCGGCGCCGAAGGCCAGGATGTAGAGGCGGATCACGCAATAGGCGCCGACCTTGGTCATGATCGCGAACAGTGCGGCAACCGGCGCCGGGGCGTTGGCGTAGGTGCCGGGCAGCCAGAAATGCACCGGCACCAAGGCGGCCTTGATGCAGAAAACCAGCAACAGCAGCAGCGCGCCAGTCTGCAGCAGCGCCTGATCGCCGGCCGCGATCTTCGGGACGCGGATTGCCAGGTCGGCCATGTTCAAGGTGCCGGCCACCGAGTAGATCATGCCGACAGCGATCAGGAACAGCGTCGAGCCGACCAGATTGATCGCCACGTACTGGACGCCAGCCCGCGTTCTGGCGGCGCCGCCGCCATGCACCATCAGGCCGTAGGAGGCGATCAGCAGGACTTCGAAGAAGACGAACAGGTTGAAGAAGTCGCCGGTCAGGAAGGCGCCGTTGATGCCCATCAGCTGGAACTGGAACAGCGCGTGGAAATGACGTCCCTGGCGGTCGCTGCCGTCGATGGCAAAGAGCAGCACGGCCAATGCCAGTCCTGCGGTCAACAGCAGCATCAGCACCGAAAGGCGGTCGGCGACGAGGACGATGCCGAAAGGCGGAATCCAGTTGCCGAGTGCATAGGTGACGATGATGCCGTCGCTGACCATCATTGTCAGCGCCAGTGCGATGCCGAGCAGGGCGACACTTGAAGCGATCGAAAAGATCCGCGCCAGCACGACATCGTGGCGGGCCGCCATCAGCAGGATCGGGGCCATGATGGCCGGCAGGACTATCGGGGCGATGATCCAGTGGTTCATGAGCGGTCCTCGCTGTGCGTTTCGCCATCGACGTGATCGCTGCCGTTTTCGAGATAGCTGCGAAGCGCCATGACGACGATGACCGCAGTCATGCCGAACGAAATGACGATGGCCGTCAGCACCAGCGCCTGTGGCAGCGGATCGGTATAGCCGTTGGCCAGCGCCAAGATCACCGGCGGGCGATCGAGCACCAGGCGACCGGTAGCGAACAGGAAAAGGTTGGTGGCGTAGCTGAGCAGTGCCAGGCCAAGGACGACCGGATACGTGCGGGCGCGCAGGATCAGATAGACCCCGGCCGCGGTCAACAAGCCGATGGCGGAAGAAAGCAGGAATTCCATGTCAGTGCTCCCTTGCCTTTTCGTTGGCATTGCGCAGGTCAGGTTCCATCGGCGCCTCCTGCAGTGGCAGCGACTCGGCCAGGCAGCCGATGCGCGAGAGATTCGACAAGGCCATCATGGTGGCGCCGATGACGGTCAGGAAGACGCCGGTATCGAAGGCCATCGCCGAAGCCAGTTCAAACTCGCCGATGATCGGCAGATGGAAGTGACCGAAGGTACTGGTCAGGAAGGGGTGCTCGGCGAGCCAGGAAACGATGCCGGTAGCGGCAGCGATCAGCACGCCGCTGCCGATCAACACGTGGTAATCGACCTTCATCCGTTGCGCTGCCCAACTATAGCCACTGGCCATGTACTGCATGATCAGTGCGATGGCGACGACCAGGCCGGCAATGAAACCGCCGCCGGGAACATTGTGCCCGCGCAGGAAAATGAAGGCGCCGACCATCAGCGCCAGCGGCAGCATGACGCGGGTTGCCACCACCAGCATCAGCGGATGACGGTCGGCGGCGCGCTTCTGGTCCGGTGCCCAGGCCGCGAGTTTGCGGCCGACCGCGCCATGCGTCGCGCCATCGAGCAGGGCGTAGATGACCAGTGCGGCAATGCCGAGCACGATGATCTCGCCGAAAGTATCGAAGCCGCGGAAGTCGACCAGGATGACGTTGACCACGTTGGTGCCGCCACCGCCCGGTACCGACTGTTCGAGGTAGTAGCCGGACAGTGTTTCGGCATTGCGCGTGGTCATGGCCCATGCCGCACCGCCGACGCCGATGCCCGCCAGCGCAGCGATGATGCCGTCGCGCAGGCGCCGCCCGGTAGTGCTTTCGCTGGGTGTTTCCTTGGGCAGGAAATTCAGCGCCAGCAGGATCAGGATGACGGTGACCACTTCGACCGAAATCTGGGTCAGCGCCAGGTCCGGCGCAGACAGATAGACGAAGGTCAGGGAAACGACCATGCCAACGACGCCAATGGCAATCAGTGCGGTCAACCGCTGGCGATGCAGGAAAACCACGGCCAGTGTCGCCCCGACCAGCAGCGACCAGACGACGACGGCAACCGGTGTCGCCGGCAGCAACTCGCGATTGCCCGGGGCATGCGTGGCTGCCGTGAAGGCGGCAAATCCGACAACGACGGCGGCACCGACCGTGAAGACCAGGTGACGTTGCAGCGAACCATTGTGCAGGCCGTGCGTGATGAACTGGGCCAGCCGGACGGCGGCAGCGAGCGTTCCCTGGAATATCGCCTTGGCCTCGGGGTGCGGGCCGGCCGCCCAGCCGCGACGGACGCGGGTATAGGCCATCAGCAGCGACAGACCGACGACGACGGCGACAGCGCTCATTCCCAGCGCCGGCGTCAGGCCGTGCCAGATCGCCAGATGGTAGTCGGGCAGCGGGCCGCCAATGACAGCGCCGGCAACGGTGGCGACCAGCGGGCCGGCAATGGCTGCCGGGAACAGGCCGATCAGCACGACCAGCACGACCAGCAGCGCCGGCGGCCCCCACATGCCGAACGGGGGATCGTGCGGATGACGGGGGGTTTCACCGGCGGGCTTGCCGAACCAGACATGGACGATGTAGCGGAACGAATAGGCCACCGAGAAGGTCGCGCCGAGTGTCGCCAGCGCCGGGATCAGCCAGTCGTGGCCGAGCCAGGCGGTGTGGGCGGCTTCCTCAAGCATCATTTCCTTCGACAGGAAACCGTTGAGCAGTGGCACGCCGGCCATCGACGCGGCGGCTATCATCGCCAGCGTGCCGGAAATCGGCATCAGCGCCATCAGGCCGCCGAGTTTCCTGATGTCACGGGTGCCGGTTTCATGGTCGACGATGCCAGCGTTCATAAACAGTGCTGCCTTGAAGGTGGCGTGGTTGAGGATGTGGAAGACGGCGGCGACCGCCGCCATTGGCGAACCGAGGCCGAGCAGGAAGGTGATCAGGCCGAGGTGGCTGACTGTCGAGAAGGCGAGCAAGCCCTTCAGGTCATCCTTGAACAGCGCGATCCAGGCGCCGATGACCATGGTGATCAGGCCGGTCGTGGCGACCAGGTAAAACCATTCGTCGGTGCCGGCGAGTACCGGCCACAGTCGCGCCATCAGGAACAGCCCGGCCTTGACCATGGTTGCCGAGTGCAGGTAGGCGGACACCGGCGTCGGCGCTGCCATCGCGTGCGGCAGCCAGAAATGGAAAGGGAACTGCGCGCTTTTTGTGAAGCAGCCGCCGAGGATCAGGATCAGCGCCGGCAGATACAGCGGCGAGGCCTGGATCGCTTCCTTGTGCTGCAGGATCACCGACAGGTCGTAGGAGCCGGCAATGTTGCCGAGGATCAGCATGCCGGCGATCATCGACAGGCCGCCGGCACCGGTGACGGTCAGCGCCATGCGGGCGCCCTGGCGACCTTCCGGCAGGTGCTTCCAGTAACCGATGAGCAGGAATGACGACAGGCTGGTCAGTTCCCAGAAAATCAGCAGCAGCAGGATGTTGTCCGACAGCACGATGCCGACCATGGCGCCCTGGAAGAGCAACAGGTAGCTGTAGAAGCTGCCCATCGGGTCTTCCTTCGCCAGGTAGAAGCGGGCGTAGGTGATGATCAAGAGGCCGATGCCGAGGATCAGGCCGGCGAAGAAGAAGCCGAGGCCGTCGAGGAAGAAATTGACGTTGAGACCCAGTTCCGGGACCCATTCCCAGCGGATCTGCACGATCTCGCCGCGGAACACTGCCGGCGCATGCGTCATCAGCAACAGGAAGGCCAGCAGCGTGACGGTGAAGGTGCTGGTCGCGCAGGCATTGCGGCCGGCACGGATCATCAGCGCTGGCAGAATGGCCCCGAGAAAGGGCAGGATAACGATCAGGGCAAGGCTCATGGGCTCACGTTCCGGAGGTCACGGGGGTGAAACGGTACTGCGGCGGTGAGGGGGCCACGGTCAGGCTGTGGAAGGGGCAGTATAAGGGTCCTCTTCTTGATTCTCCAACACTGTGCCGGGAGATCGATACTTCGGATTTTACGGATTGACGAATTCAACAATCCGTAAATTGGTCTCAGGCGCGTACCGGATGCTTGCCGAGTTTGCGCTGCAGCGTGCGTCGATGCATCTTCAATGCGCGTGCGGTTGCCGAGATATTGCCGGCGTGTTCGTTGAGCACGCGCTGGATATGTTCCCATTCGAGCCGGTCCATCGACAGCGGCTCGTCGGGCGTTGCCGGACTGTCCGGCAAGGCATCGTCTTCGAAGGCGCCGAGGATGGCTTCGATTTCGACCGGTTTGGCAAGATACTGGGTGGCACCGCGCTTGACTGCTTCGACGGCGGTGGCGATGCTGCCGTAGCCGGTCAGCACGACGATGCGGGCGTGAGGGTTGATGGCCAGCAACTGGGGAATCAGCGACAGGCCGGAGACGCCGTTCAGGTTGAGGTCGAGCACGACGCGCCCGGCCTGATGCTGGCTGGCCAGGCGCAGCGCGTCCTCGCCGTTTTCCGCGCCGATTGCCGGGTGGCCGCGTCGGCTCAGGGTGCGTACCAGAATGGCGTTGAAGGTCGGGTCGTCGTCGATGATCAGGATGGGCGTGGTCATTGGCTGTCGATGGGGAGCTGGATGCGGGCGAGGGCGCCGCCGGTTTCGGGGTTGCTCAGATGCAGGGTACCGCCGAGCTGGTTGATCGCCGAGCAGGTCAGCATCAGGCCGACGCCGCAGCCGCCTTCGTGAGCGGGAAGCTTGTGGCGGCCGCAGATCGCCAGCACCTCCGGTGGGAAGCCCGGGCCGCTGTCGTGAATATCGATGTCGATCCGGCTGCTGCTCCAGGCCAGCCGGATCAGCAGCGGTTGCGGGCAGGCGTTGGCGGCGTTGTTGAGCAGGTTGAGCAGCGCCTGTTCGAGTCGCGGGTCGGCGACGATCAGCGGGGCGGAGCCGTCGCTGCCGATGACCAGGCGACTGCCCGGCTGCGGGCGCAGGGCATGCCATTTTTGCCGGAGTTCGTGGAGCCAGCGGTCGACCGGCTGCAACGAGGTATTTTCAAGGCGCTCGGCGCCGGCGCGCCGCGACAGGCCACTGATGATCTCCTTGCAGGCCGCGATCTGCCGGCGCAGCAGGTCGATGTCGTCGCGGACTTCCGCCGGCAGGCGTGCATCCTGCGCCAGCTCGCCGGCGAGCAGGGCCATCGTCGCCAGCGGGGTGCCGAGTTCGTGGGCCGCGCCAGCGGCGAGCGTGCCCATCGCAGTCACCCGCTCGTCGCGCAGTGCCTGTTCCCGACTTGCCGCAAGTGCGGCATCGCGCTGGCGGATCAGCTGGCTCATGCGCAGGATGATCCAGCCGATGAGCAAGGCCGAGACGGTGAAGGTCAGCCACATGCCGATCAGGTGCAATTGCGTCGCGCGGGTGGCATCGGCGATGGGCAGCGGCAGGTAGAACAGCATCAGCACCGAATAGGCAGCGACAGCGATGACCCCGATCAGCATCACCTGGCGCTTGGGCAAGGCGAGGGCGGCGATGGCGACCGGGGGCAGGAGCAGGGAAACCAGCGGATTGGTGGCGCCGCCACTGAAGAAGATCAGCGCCGACAAGGTCGTGATGTCGATGATCAGCTGGCTGCACAGCTCGTTCGCCGTTGCCGACTGCCGGCGCCCGGCATACCAGTGTCCCAGTGCGTTGAGCAGGGCGCCGATGGCAATGATGGCGAGCATGACGACCTGCGGCAAACCGATGTCGAGCAGTCCGGGGACGAGCATGACCAGCAGCGCCATCAGCGCCAGCATGGCCCAGCGCAGGCCGAACAGGCGGCGCAGGTTGAGCAGGTATTCCCTGCTGTCGGCATTGGGTGCGATGAAGGGCATCGACGGATTATCGGTGATTTGTTCCGGCTGGTGCGTTATCCTGCACTGCGGCAGATTGTCGCAGGTGTGCAGGGCGGCAGGCATTATTTGCAGCCAGCCGATCTGCTAGCCGGGCAGGGGAATTTATAATCCCCGAAATTTCGCACCATCGTTACAGGTTTTTGATGTCTGCTTTCCTGCGCGGCAATCTGCTGCTTGCCCTGATTTACGCACTGACCGGCTGGCTGGCGTTGCAGATTGCCGTGCCCCCCGGCTATGCCGCTCCCCTGTTCCCGCCTGCCGGTGTCGCACTGGCGGCGATGCTGGTTTACGGTCGACGCAGTCTGCCGGGCATTTTTGCCGGCGCGCTTGTCGTGCAGGCACTCGCCGCCATGCAGAGCGGGGTCGACAGCACGCGCTGGCTGATGCTCCTCGTGCCGAGCCTGGGGGCTACCGTGCAGGCATGGTTCAGCTATTTCCTGGCCTGTCGACTGCTGGGCCGCGACAACCCGATGGACAGTCACGACAGCATCGTCCGATTTGTTCTCGTCGTGGCGCCGGTGGGATCGCTGATCAGCCCAAGTGCCGGGACACTTTCGCTGTTGCTGATGGGGGCGGTTTCCGGCAGCGCTGCCGCATTCACCTGGATGAACTGGTGGGCCGGCGATACCCTGGGCGTACTCATCATGGTGCCCCTGCTCATGGTGTTTTTCGGCATGCCGGCAGCCGAATGGCGTTCGCGCCGGCTGACCGTGACGGTGCCGATGCTGATTGCGCTTGGCGTCCTCGCCGCTACCTTCATGCAGGTTTCGCATTGGGAAGAACGGCGTCTGCAGACCCAGTTGAACCGTGATGCCGAACATGTCGCCAGTCTCGTGCGCAAGCGCTTCGACGCACAGCTGGATCAGATGCTGGCACTGGAGCGGCTGGCCACCGTTCATCCGGCGCTTGATGCGCAGGTCTGGCACGAGTTTGTGACGCCATTGCTGGCACGATATCCTGGCACCCAGAACTTCGGCTGGAGCCCGTTGGTGGCTGATTCCGATCGTGCCGCATTCGAGGCTGCCGTTCGCGCCAACGGTATGGCGGATTTTTCCATTCTTGGTCGGGATCCGGCCGGACGTACCTTTGTTGCCGATGCCCGCCCGGAGTACCTGCCGATCCTCCATGTCGAACCACTGGCGGCCAACCGCAGCGTCATCGGTCTTGATCCGCTGTTTCTCGAACAGACGGCCCAGGCTGCCTTGCGTACCCGGGAAACCCGTTTGCCGATCGCTTCCAGATCGATCCGCCTGGTTCAGGAGGAGGGTGAGCAGCGCGGTGTCGTCATTTACCACGCAGTTTTTGCCGGCATGCCATTACGCCAGATCGGTATGGTTTCCGGGGTTTTCCGGATGGACGACGTGCTCATTTCCGCATTGTCCGGTGAGACACGCGACGGCCTGGCGGTTTGCCTGGTCGATGATGACGGTCTCCAGCGCCTGTTCGGGCCGGCTGATTGCGAGGCTGCCGACTGGCAGGATCGTCGCCTGCACTGGCAGGAACCGCTGGGTTTTGCCGGACGGCATTGGCAATTGAAGATCGCAGCAACGGATGAGTACATGTCGACCTTGCGCAGCTGGGGGGTCTGGCTGACGCTTGCCGTCGGGTTGCTGAGCACGGCGGTACTTGGTGCCTTCCTGTTGCTGACCAGTGGTCGGGCGCGTCGCATTGAGCGGCTGGTCGAAGAGCGGACGTGGCAACTGGCCGATGCCGGCCGCAAACTGGTCGAGCAGCAGGAGGAACTGCTGCAGGCGCAACGGATTGCCCGCCTCGGTAGTTGGGAAAAACTGCCCGATGCGCTGGCTTGCCACTGTTCGGACGAGCTGCGCAGCATCATGGGACTGGGTCGGGAAACGGTCGTCAGTTTGCCCGATCTGGTCGAGCGCGTGCATCCGGACGATCGCACGGCATTGCGCAATGCGCTTGAACAGCTGGCTGCCGAGCCTGGACAGGTGGCGCTCGATTGCCGCCTGGACGAAGACGGGCCGATTCCCGGCATGTTGCATTTCCGCATCGAGAGCGATCCTTGCGCCGGCGGTGGACTGCGTATCCGCGGTACGGCCCAGGATGTGACGGCGGCGAGGGCGGCCGAGGAGCATATTGCCTTCCTCGCCCATTACGATGTGCTGACCGGCCTGCCGAACCGCACCCAGTGGAACGAGCGGGCGCATCTCGAACTGCGCAATGCGACCCGGCTGGCCGAGCGCCTGGCTGTCCTCTTCATCGACCTCGATCATTTCAAGGCCGTCAATGATTCCCTCGGGCATCCGGTGGGTGACCAGTTGCTCTCCGGCGTTGCCCGGCGCTTCAATCTCTGTCTGCGCGAAAACGATTTTCTGGCCCGCCTGGGCGGCGACGAATTCGTCGTGCTGCTGCCTGCGCTTGATCATCCGGAAGACGCGGCGCTGGTCGCGCGCAAGCTGATCGGTGCGCTGCAGGCGCCGATGCTGATCGAAGGGCACGAACTGACGGTATCGGCCAGCATCGGCATCGCCGTCTTCCCGGGCGATGGCGTCGATGTCAGTGCGCTGCTCAAGCACGCCGATGTGGCGATGTACTGTGCCAAGGATCAGGGGCGCAACACTTATCATTATTTCAAGCCGGAAATGGACGTCCATGCGCTCGAGCGGCTGATGCTGGAAAACGCCTTGCGGCGGGCCATCGAACGCAATGAACTGGTGCTGCACTACCAGCCGCAGGTGGCGGCTGGCGACGGCCGGGTACTTGGCTGCGAAGCGCTGGTGCGCTGGCAGCATCCGGAACTGGGCATGCTGCAACCGGTCCAGTTCATCGCGGTGGCCGAGGAAAGCGGCCTGATCATCCCGTTGGGGGACTGGGTGCTGGAAACCGCCTGCCGGCAATTGGCCGGGTGGCAGGCGGCCGGGCGTGAACTGGTGATGGCGGTCAATATTTCGGCACTGCAATTTTGTCAGGGCACTTTCGTCGACACCGTCCGGCGCATTCTTGACGAAACTGGCGCCGATCCCAAGCGGCTTGAACTGGAACTGACGGAAAGCGCGCTGATGCAGCCGACACCGGAAGTGCTGGCGCGGATGAATGCGTTGTGCGAGCTGGGCATCCGGCTGGCGCTGGACGATTTCGGCACCGGCTATTCCAGTCTGTCTTATCTGAAGCGCCTGCCGATCTGCCGCTTGAAGCTGGATCGCAGCTTCGTCAAGGACGTGCCGGACGATCTCGAGGATGTGGCGATCGCCATGGCGACCCTGTCACTGGCGCGCGACCTCGGCATGGACGTGGTTGCCGAAGGGGTCGAGAACGAAACCCAGCGGCAATTCCTCGCCGAGCGTGGCTGTCCGGTGATGCAGGGCTACCTGTTCAGCCGGCCGCTGGCGGCCGACGCGCTGGCGCAGTGGATCGACGCGCGCTGAGCGAAGCCTAGAGCCGGAAGGCGCCGGTCAGCGCGGCGATCATGTAGCTGTGGTCGAGCACGCCGGCGCTTTCGCGGATGCTGTGCATGGCCCACATCGGCGAGCCGACATCGACGCTGGGGATGCCCAGGCGGGCGGCGACAATGGGGCCGATGGTGCTGCCGCAGCCGAGGTCGGTGCGATGCGCGTATTGCTGGCAAGGTACGCCGGCCTGTTCGCAGATGGCCATGAACAGCGCCGCCGTTTCGGCGCCGGTGCTGTAGCGCTGGTTGGCGTTGCTCTTGATCACCGGGCCGGCATTGACCAGGACGCGGTGGCAGGGTTCATAAGCAGCCGGGAAGTTCGGGTGCCAGGCGTGTGCCATGTCGGCGCTGATGAAGAAGCTGCGGGCCAGCAGGCGGCGCAGGTCCTCGGCATCGAGGGCGAAATTGCCGGCGATCCGTTGCAGGACGTCGCCGACCAGACTGCCGCCAGCGCCGGCGGCGCTTTCCGAGCCGACTTCTTCGTGGTCGAACAGGGCGACCAGACAGGTTTGCCCCGGTTTTTCGACCGCCAGCAGGGCGGTCAGCGCTGCGTGGCAGGAGGCCAGGTTGTCGAGCTGGCCATTGGCAACAAATTCGCGGTCGACGCCCCAGAAACTGCCTTTTTGCGTATCGCAGGCAGCCAGTTCCCAGGTCATCAGGCTTTCCGGCGGGACATCGAGCGCTGCTGCCAGCGGCCGGCGGAAATGCGCGTCGGCCTTGTGGTCGTCGGCCGAGACGCCGAGCAGCAGCGGCAGCTCGGTCTGCTTGTTGAACTTCAGGCCGTTTTCATTGACCTCGCGGTTCATGTGGATGGCCAGGCTGGGCAGGCGCAGCAGCGGTTCGGTGATGTGCACCAGCCGGCTTTCGATGCCGCTGGCGTTGCGCACCATGACCCGGCCGGCCAGCGCCAGGTCGCGGTCGGCGAAGGTCGCGAGGATCGGGCCGCCGTACACCTCGACGCCCAGCCGGATCATGCCGGCGGCGTCTTCGGCGGGCTTCGGCTTGATCCGCAGGCCGGGGGAATCGGTATGGGCACCGACCATGGTCAGGCCGGTTTCCACCAGTGGCTGGTTACCGATGGTGAAGGCAATGATCGACGAGCCGCCACGGGTGACGTAGTAGCGCCCGCCGGCCTCCAGTTGCCAGCGGTCGAATTCTTCGAGGCGCTGGAAGCCGGCTGCTTGCAGCCGGGTCTTGCAGGTGGCGACGGCATGCCACGGGCTGGGGCTGGCGTCGATGAAATCGAGCAGGTCCTGCGCCTGGGCGCGGGTGCTGTCGGCAATGGCGAGCGGAGCGGTCATCGGTGGTTTTCCAGGTCCTTGCAGGCGTCGACGACGAGCGCTGCAACACGGCGATCATAGAGCATGGCGATGTGGCCGACCGGTGGCAGATCGACGTTGCGGGCACCGGGCAGCCGCTGGTTGTCCTGCGGCATGACGTAATTGTCGCAGGGATTGCGGAACGCGATGGCCGGCACGCCCGGTTTTTCAACCGCCATGTCACGCAGCCACAGCGAGTCGACCTGCATTTCCCTGGCGTTCTGGCCGATGCCATAGCGGGCCAGCCGGGTGCCGGCATTCGGCGTGGCCAGCGTGATCAGTGCCGAGACCCGTTCGTGTCCGTGGCGGGCAAGATAAGACCGGCAGATCAGGCCGCCCATGCTGTGGCCGAGCAGTATCAGTTTCTTCGATCCGGTTTCGCGGCAAACCGCTTCGATCCGATCATGGAGCTGCGGGACCATTTTCCCCATGCTGGTGAACGGCGGGAACAGGCTGATCGTCGCCACCGTGCAGCCGGCTGCTTCGAGCCGCCGGCGCAGCAGCCACCAGACACCGCGACTGCAACCGTAACCGTGCACCAGCAGGACGACACGGCCCTTGCCGTTCAGGCGGTCGGCCGGCAGCCACAGGCGTTCGAATGGAATGACCAGGAGGAAGGTCAGCAGAAAGGCGAAATACTCGCCGACCATGACCCGCAGGCTGCGCCAGAGTCCCGGCCAGCTCCCCGCAGTGGCGTACTTCCAGCCAAACAGCAAGGTGATTGCGTTCTGGTTGGCACGTACGATGAGCAGCGTGATCAGCGCGCCCGCTGCGGCCGCAGGAGCGTCGGCACCCGCGAGCTTCTGGCCGAGGAAAAAATAGATCGTCAGTTCGATGACGATCCAGAACAGGAGGGAGAGCGGCAGCATCGCTGGGATCAGGCCGCAGCCCCGGTTTCCGGTTTGGGCAGCCAGATGCAGGCCCCCTTGGATTCCTTGTCGATCGCCGCCAGCACGCTTTCGTGTTCGACGATTTCTTCGGCAGTAGCCCGGCGGACGAGCAGCGGCTTGCGCTGGCGCGCCTTGCCGTCGGCACCAAGCAGCACCGGCGGGGCTTCGTCCGGTTCGATCATCAGCGCGTTCTGGCCGCGCGTCATCGCCAGATAGACTTCCGCCAGCAGTTCGGTGTCGAGCAGGGCGCCGTGCAGCGTGCGGCCCGAGTTGTCGATTTCGTAGCGCTCGCACAGCGCGTCAAGGCTGTTGCGCTTGCCTGGGTGCAGGGCCTTGGCGTCCTTCAGCGTGTCGATGACGCCACTGCAGATCGTTTCCACCGGCACCCGGCCGAGCCGGTCGAGCTCGGCGTTGAGGAAGCCGAGGTCGAACGGGGCGTTGTGGATGATCAGCTGGGCGCCGTTGATGAATTCCAGGAACTCGTCGGCGATGTCGGCGAATTTTGGCTTGTCGGCGAGGAATTCGAGCGTGATGCCGTGCACCGCCTGGGCACCGGCGTCGATGTCGCGCTCCGGGTGCATGTACTTGTGCAGATGGCGGCCGGTCAGCCGGCGGTTGACCATCTCGATGCAGGCGACTTCGATGATGCGGTGGCCGTCGCGCGGATTGAGGCCGGTGGTTTCGGTATCGAGGACGATCTGTCTCATGCCGCTTCCTTCTTCAGTTCGTCGATGCCGCGATTGGCCAGCGCGTCGGCGCGCTCGTTCTCCGGGTGGCCGGCATGGCCCTTGACCCAGATCCATTCCAGCGTGTGCCGGCGAGCCTGTTCGTCGAGCAGTTGCCACAGGTCGGCGTTCTTTACCGGTTTCTTGTCGGCAGTCTTCCAGCCGTTGCGTTTCCAGCCGTGGATCCACTCGCTGATGCCCTTGAGCACGTATTGCGAATCGCTGTGCACGCGGGCGCTGACCGGGCGCTTCATGGCGTCGAGGGCGCGGATGACGGCCAGCAGTTCCATGCGGTTGTTGGTAGTGGCGGCTTCGCCACCCCACAGTTCCTTCTCGTGGCCGCCAGCGCGCAGGATGGCGCCCCAGCCGCCGGGGCCGGGATTGCCGCGGCAGGCGCCGTCGGTGTAGATATCGACGATCTCAGTCGCCATGGCTTTCCTTTTGCGCAATCGGGCGCAGGGCTTTGGCGCGGACAGTCTTCTTGCGCCAGTTGGGGGTGAGCAAGCGCATGCCGTGCACGCGTTTGACGGCGCGCAGCATATAGACAGCGCCGGAAAATTTCCACCAGCGGCGGCCGGCGCTTTCGGTGAAACGCCAGCGCTGCAGCCATTTCTGCTGTTCGCAGGGTGGGGCGTAGCAGCCGAAACTGCCGCGGTCGACGTCGAAACCCAGCAGTTTCAGCCAGTCCTTGAGCCGTGTTTGCGACAGGTAGCTGCCATTCCACGGGAAGCCCTTGCCGCGCCGGGCCTGTTTCTTCAGGCCCCACAATGACAGCGGATTGAAGCCGGTGACGATCAACTGGCCCTCGGGGATCAGGATGCGCTCGACTTCGCGCAGGATCTGGTGCGGGTCGTCGGCGAATTCGAGAATGTGCGGCAGGACCACCAGGTCGACGCTCTGTGCGGCGATCGGCAGCGCCGCCGGCAGGCAGCGGGCGGCGACCGGGTCGCCTTCGCCGATGCGCACGCGCAGTGCCATGCGATTGGCGCGCAGCAGGTCGCACTGGGGCAGGCCGATCTGCAATGCATTGAAGCCGAAGATGTCGGTGACCGCCTCGTCGATCTGCTGGATTTCCCAGTCGAGCACGTAGCGCCCCTGCGGCGAGGCGAGCCAGGCATCGAGACCGGCATTTGACATCCGGGCGGACTGGTTCGATAGTTCCGGCATGTTCGAAATTTCGCTCATTCCCGCATTCAAGGACAATTACATCTGGCTGCTGGTGCGTGACCGCCAGGCCTTCGTCGTCGATCCCGGCGACGCGGCGCCGGTCATTACCCGTCTGGAAGCCGACGGTCTCGACCTGCGCGGTATCCTGGTGACACATCACCATGCCGACCACCAGGGCGGCATCGGCGAGTTGCTGACGCGCTACCGCTGCGAAGTCTTCGCGCCGGCCGATGAGTCTATCACAGGGACCAGTCGTCCCCTGCGCGGTGGCGAGCAGATCGAGGTGCTCGGGGAAACGGTCGATGTACTGGCGGTGCCAGGGCATACACTCGGCCATCTGGCCTACCTGGCCCCGGGAGCGCTGTTTTGCGGCGATACGCTGTTTGGTGCCGGTTGCGGGCGCCTGTTCGAGGGTACGCCTGGCCAGATGATCGATTCGCTGGATCGCCTGGCCGCCTTGCCGGACCAGACGCAGGTGTTCTGCGCCCACGAATACACACAAATGAACCTGCCCTTCGCGTTGACCGTGGAACCGGACAATCCGGCATTGCAGCAGCGCAGTCGCCGGGTGGCCGAGCGGCGGGCGGCCGGCTTGCCGACCGTGCCGTTGTCGCTGGCCGAGGAGAAGGCGACCAATCCCTTCCTGCGCTGCGATCAGCCGGCGGTGATCGCAGCGGCGCGCGAGCATGCTGCGGTCGACACCTCGAAAACGGCAGTTTTTGCGGCCTTGCGCGCCTGGCGCAATGTTTTCTAGCGCTTCTGACGGATGCGGTTGCCGACTCGTTTCAAGACATCCAGCACACGGGCAGCGTTGAAGGGTTTGATGATGAAGCCAGCTGCGCCGTTTTGTATGGCATCCTGAACCGTTTCTGGGTCAGAGCTGGCAGTGATCATGACGATTTCTGTTTCCGGTCGCTGTGCCTTGATTTCACTCATCGCCTCCAGGCCGTTTTTTTCCGGCATCAGAACATCCATGCAGACGATATCAGGTTTGCTTCGTTCGACAAGTTCGATAGCCTGAACGCCGTTCCGGGCTTCGCCGATGACGTCGTATTCTTCTCCGCGAAGAATGCCGCGCAGGATAGTGCGCATCATGTCGTTATCGTCCACGATGACGACTGTTATCGATTTTTTATTCATGTCGGGCTAGATGGCAGAGTTGCTGTCAGGGCCGATTAATAGCAGTTAGCCTTGAAAAACACCAGAGCAGCACCTGCAATGGTGATTGCCGAGCCACCCCAGAGAAATCCCCATTTGGTCGCTTTTGCAGCTTCGCGGTGGTTGTGTCGCTGTTTTGCATGGAAATGTCGTTGTACTTCGCCCAGCGTGAGCAGCGCGGTCAGCATGAAAAATATCATGCCGGTAAACATGGCAATGATCAGTCCGTTGCCCATCGTCGGGCAGTAGCCGCTGGTCAGATGCAGGAAAGACAGGATCGAGTCCGTCCGGAAGGCGTAGCCGGCGATTAAATAAGCGAGCGCAGCGAAACCGGCGATCAGGAGCATCGTCAACCAGGTCTGCCAGCGCTGCAATTGCGCCCAGCCACGCTTGATGTCGTCAATAATCCATTTCATCGATTGCTGTTTCGTTATGTGCAAGCTTGCGCTGTGCTAGATTTGACTAAACGTCACTTTTCTCAAGATTACCATGCCGGAACAGTCAAAATCAGTTTTGTTAAAAATGTCACAGCTTCGTGACGCTGTTGATTCACCGCGCAATCGTCGTTACGGAAAGTGGCTCGCAGGCGGCTTCCTGGTGCTGTTACTGCTGGGGTTTTTTGTCGCACCGCCGGTGCTCAAGTCGGTGTTGCTGTCCCAGCTTGGTAAAGCCCTGAATCGCGAAGTCGCCATCGAGCGCATCGATATCAATCCGCTGGCGCTGTCGGCGACTGTCGCCGGCGTATCGGTGCGCGGCGAGGGTGGCGAAGTGGCCGGTTTCGATACCCTGTATGTCAATCTGTCGGCGCGGTCCTTGTTCCAGTTTGCTGCGGTGGTCGACGAGATTCGACTGGACGGACTGCGTATCGCGGTGACGCGGCTGGACGAAGGGCGCTACGACATTTCCGACCTGCTCGACAAATGGATGCAGCCGGACGACGAACCGGACAGCGGCCCGCCACGTTTCTCGGTCAACAATATCCAGTTGCTGGGCGGCAAGGTGGTTTTTGCCGACCAGCCGCGTGAGCGGGTGCATACGATCAGCGACATCAATCTCGCCCTGCCTTTCATTTCCAGCTTGCCGTACCAGGCTGAAATTCTGGTCCAGCCGATGTTCTCGGCCAACATCAACGGCTCGCAGTTCAATCTCGATGGCAGAACCACGCCGTTTGCCGACGGCCGCGAAAGCGAATTGAACCTGGTGCTCAACAATTTCGACCTGAGCGGTCTGCAGCCCTATCTGCCGGCGGGGGTTCCGCTGCGCATCGATTCGGCGCTGCTGGCGACCCAGTTGAAGGCAGTCTTCAAGGAATTGCCGGGGGGCGTCAATTCGCTGGCACTGATCGGCAAGACACAGATTTCGGCGCTCAAGCTGGCGACCCGGGAAGGGCAGCCGCTGTTTGGCTGGAAAACGCTGGCCGTCGACCTCGACCAGATCGATCCCTTCAACCGCGTCGTCGCCGTGCACAAGGTGGCACTCGACGGTGTCGACCTGAATCTTGCGGTCAACCGTGCCGGCGAACTGAATTTGCTCGCGCTGGCACAACAGCTGACAGCTGCACCTGCTCCTGCTGGTACGCCGGTGCCGGAGACCGCAGCGGAGGCGCCGCCGCCGCTGGGCTGGTCGCTTGGTGAGTTCGTCCTGAGCAATGGCCTGGTGCGCTGGAACGACACCTCGGGAGCGCAGCCGGTGGTTGGCGAGGTGCGCGAACTGGCCCTGCGCGTCGGGCGCGTGGACAGCAAGCTGGCGGCGCCGCTGGAAATCACCGAGGCGTCCTGGCAACTGGATTTCGGTGAACGCTTCCAGGTGGGCAAGATGGGCGTCAAGGGGGCTCGTGTCGACCTGGCGACGCAGCGCATCGACGTCGCCGAGGTGAGCAACTCGGCAACGCGCATCGCCGTGACGCGCAACGCAGCAGGTGCCATCGAATGGCTCACGCCGCCGCAGCTCAAGCCCGCAGCGAGCAAGGGCAAACCTGGCCAGGCGCGTCCCTGGCTGGCCCAGATCGCGCGTCTTGACGTCGACGACCTCGGGCTGCGCTTCGAAGACAAGTCGGTGCAACCGGCGGCGCTGCAGCAGATCGACGGTCTGAGCATCCACGGCGAGAAGCTCGGCAACGTGCCGAACGAAAAGGGCAGGCTGGTACTGAAAGCTGCGGTCAACAAGCAGGGCAGCCTGGAAATTGCCGGCGATCTGCAGGCGGTGCCGTTTGCCGCGACGCTGAAGGTCGATGGCAAGGCGATCCCGCTCAACGGCTTGCAGGGGTATTCCGGCCAGTATCTCAATGTGACGCTGCAACGCGGCCTGTTCTCCAGCCAGGGTGAGGTGGTGGTCAGTCTCGACCAGGACAAGTTGAAAGCCGGTTACAAGGGTTCGGCGACGCTCGGCAACCTGCTGGCGGTCGATCCGGACAACAAGGCCGATTTCCTCAAGTGGAAGTCGCTGCACTTCGCCGGCATCGATTTCCGGCTCGACCCGCTGGCAGTCAATATCCGGGAAATCGCGCTGAGCGATTTCTTCTCGCGTCTGATTCTCAATCGGGACGGGCGCCTAAATGTCGCCGACATCGTGCGCAAGCCGGCGGCGGAAACGCCGGTTGCCGCAGAAGCTGCACCCGTCACTGCGGCAGCGCCGGCGCCGGTGGTGCCGGTCCGCATCGGCAAGGTGACGCTGAACAACGGCACGGTCAATTTCTCCGACTTTTTCGTCAAGCCGAATTACACCGTCAACGTCGGCAAGCTGGGCGGTCGCGTCACCGGCCTCCTGTCGTCGACCGAAGGAACGACGGCCGACATGGAGTTGCGCGGCGTCTACGGCGGTTCGGCACCGGTGCTGGTCACCGCCAAGCTGAATCCGCTGGCGGCGCAGGCTTACCTCGACCTGCAGGCCGAGGTGAAGGGGGTCGATCTGACCAGTTTGTCGCCGTATTCCGGCAAGTACGCGGGCTATGTGATCGACAAGGGCAAGCTGACGCTGAACGTCGCCTACAAGCTGGAGAACAAGCAACTGACGGCCGACAATCACCTGTTCATCGATCAGTTCACCTTCGGCGAACGCGTCGATAGTCCGGATGCGACCAGCTTGCCGGTCAACCTGGCGATTGCGCTGCTGCGGAACAATCGTGGCGAAATCGACATCAGGCTGCCGATTTCCGGTTCGCTCGACGATCCGCAGTTTTCCGTCGGCGGCCTGATCGTCAAGGTCATCGTCAATCTTTTCGTCAAGGCGGTGACGTCGCCGTTTGCACTGCTCGGTTCGATGTTCGGCGGCGGTGAGGAATTGTCCAACCTGGCCTTCGTCGCCGGCCGGACCCAGCTCGATGCTGCCGCACTCGGCAAGCTGGAAGCCCTGGCGCGCGCCCTCAACGAGCGTAGCGGTCTGAAACTGGAAATCACCGGCCAGGCCGATCCCGAGATTGACCGCGAGGGTGTCAAGCGGGTGGCGATCGAGCGGGCGATGCAGAAGGAGAAGTTTGCCGATCTGCAGAAGAAGGGCGGCGACATCGAATCGGCGGATATGCTGCGCATCGAGCCCGAGGAATACAAGACCTACCTGACGCGTGTCTATCGCGCGGCGAAATTTCCCAAGCCGCGCAATTTCATCGGTCTGCAGAAGGAACTGCCGGTTGAGGAAATGGAAAAGCTGATGCTGGCCAACCTGCCGGCTGCCGACGGCGACCTGTCGCAACTGGCCCGCCAGCGTGCGGAAAATGTTCAGCAGTGGCTGATCGAACAGGGCAAGGTGCCGGCCGAGCGGATCTTCCTGGTGCCGGCCAAGGGGCCGGCGACCGGTGGCGGTCGTGTCGACTTCGCCCTGAGATGAAAAGATGAGCGAGACAATGGCACTGGCCTTGCCGGCCGGTCTGGTGGTCGTCATGCTGCTGCAGGTGGCACTGCTGTGGCGCGGTAGCCGCACGACGGACGACAGCGCCGGCCTGCGCGCGCTGCAGGAAGCGCAGGAAAAGGGACTGGCCCGGCTGGAACGCGAATTGCGCGAAGAGCTGGCGCGCGGGCGGCGCGAGGATGCCGAGGAATCGTTCCGCGACCGCGAGGAAAGGGCGCAGTCGGCGACCCTGCTCGGCCAGGCGGTGAGCACCCAGATGGGGCAGTTGGGCACCCTGCAGGCGGAGCGGCTGGAAGCCTTCGCTCGCGAGCTGAGCCGCTTTTCCCTGGGTCTCGACGAGCGCTTCGAACGCCTGAAAAACAGCGTTGAAGGGCGGTTGACCGCAATCCAGGCGGACAATGCCGCGAAGCTTGAGGAAATGCGCCGGACCGTCGACGAGAAACTGCATGCGACGCTGGAGCAGCGCCTCGGCGAATCGTTCAAGCTGGTCAGCGACCGGTTGGAGCAGGTACATCGGGGCCTGGGCGAAATGCAGAACCTGGCCGCCGGTGTCGGCGACCTGAAGCGCGTGCTGACCAACGTCAAGACACGCGGTACCTGGGGCGAGGTGCAACTGGCGGCCCTGCTCGAACAGTTGCTGACCGCCGGCCAGTACGCTGCCAACGTGGCGACCCGACCGGGTAGCGCCGAGCGCGTCGATTTCGCCATCCGCCTGCCGGGCAAGGATGACGGCGCCGTCGTCTGGCTGCCGATCGACGCCAAGTTCCCGATCGAGGATTACCAGCGGCTGGTCGATGCCAGCGATCCGGTCATTGCCGAGGAAGCGGCGAAGGCCATCGAGACGCGGCTGAAGAACGAGGCGAAGAGCATCCGCGACAAGTATGTCGCGCCGCCGCACACCACCGATTTCGCGCTGCTCTACCTGCCGGTCGAGGGCCTGTACGCCGAGGCGCTGCGTCGGCCGGGGCTGGCCGAGATGCTGCAGCGCGACTACCGCGTCAGCCTGGCCGGACCGACGACGCTGGCGGCGTTGCTGAACAGCCTGCAGATGGGTTTCCGGACGCTGGCCATCGAGCAGCGCTCGGCCGAGGTGTGGGCGGTGCTCGGTGCGGTGAAGAGCGAGTTCGGCAAGTTCGGTGAGGCGCTGGCGCACACGAAGAAGAAACTGGAAGAAGCGAGCAACAGCATTGTCCGGGCGGAAACGCGGACGCGCCAGTTGTCGAGGAAATTGAAGGACGTCGAGGCCCTGCCGGCCGGCGACGCGGAAAAACTGATCGGATTGGTGGATGGTGATGGCGAAGACGAGTGAACTGGAAGCGGCCTACCGGGCGACGACTTATCGGGTATTCCTGCCTGGAGGCCAGTTCGAGTTACGCATCGACAGCGCTTCTCCAGGCCTGGCCGACTGGCTGGAAACCGCCGGTGCGCCTAGCTTTGCCATCATCACCGCGTGCAACCCGGGGTCGGAACGAAGCGACCCGGCGAAGAACGCCGAGCGCCAGTCGGCGCTGGAGTGCGACCTGCTCGAAGGCAATTACGAGCCGTATGCGGCGGAAAATGTCCCCGACGATGCCGCCTGGCCGGACGAGGAAAGTTGCTTCATTCCTGACATAGCGCTTGTCGATGCCCTCGCACTGGCGGAAGATTATGGTCAGAACGCCATCGTCTGGGGTGGTGCCGACGGTATCCCCCGGCTGGCCTGGATAGAAGATTGCGAACAATGATTAAAAAAATAGGCCGCTTCGAGATTCGCGGCGAATTGGGGCGTGGGGCACAAAGTACGGTTTATCGTGGTTTTGATCCTCAGTTGCAGCGTGAGGTGGCGATCAAGACCTTGCATTTCACCCGCCCGGATCCGGCACAGAACCGGGTTCTGCTGGAGGAAGCGCGGGCGGTCGGGAAATTGCGTCACCCGAATATCGTTCCGATTTTCGAGGCTGGCGAAGAGGGTGGGGATCTCTACCTGGTCTTCGAGTATGTTCCCGGCCAGAATCTCGCCGAATTCCTGAATCATAGCGGCGCACTTTCGGCCGTCAAGGCTGTGACCATATTGCGCCCGATTCTCGACGCTGTTTCCCAAGCGCACGTGCGAGGCATCATTCATCGGGATCTGAAGCCGTCAAACATCCTGCTCGATGAAAATGGCACGCCGCGGGTCATGGATTTTGGTATTTCAGCGCGCGTGGATGGTCCCAGTGACAAGGAGGGCGAGTATTCCGGCACGCCTGCCTACATGGCCCCAGAATATATCGAGCGCCGGGAAAGCAGCGAGCGTTCGGATGTTTTTTCGGCGGGTCTCGTTCTTTTTGAAATGCTTGCCGGTCAGCGGGCGGTGCAAGCCGACAATCTTTTTCGCGTGATGCATCAGATTGCCAACGAGGATCTGCGTTTGCCGCAGAATGTTGCGGTCGACGACCGCCTGAGTGGCATTCTGTACAAGGCTTTGGCGAGGGATCCTGCCGTACGCTACCAGACCGCCTTGCAGTTTGCCGAAGCGCTGGAGAATTATCTCGATCCCGATGACGAGATGCTGAGTGACAGCGGCGGACGCCAGGCGACACTCGATTTCCTGCTCCGTCGCATGCGGCACAAGAGCGATTTTCCGGCTCTGTCAGAATCGGTCAGCGCGATCAACAAGATTGCCAACAGCGAGACTGAAAGTGTCAACAAGCTGTCGAATTCCATTCTCAAGGATTTTGCGCTGACCAACAAATTGTTGCGTCTGGTCAATTCGGCCTATTTCAGGCCTGCTGGCGGCGGCAACATCAGCACCGTGTCACGGGCTGTGATCGTGTTGGGTTTCGAGGCCGTCCGGAACATTGCCATTTCCGTACTGCTCTTCGAGCATTTACAGAACAAGGCCAACGCCAATCAACTGAAGGAAGAGTTTGTCCGGGCCAATCTGGCCGGCGTGCTGGCCAAGGATATTTGTGCCACTGCGCAGATGCGTGATCTCGAACAAACTTTCATCTGTTCGCTGTTTCATAGTCTGGGCAGATTATTGTCGCAATATTACTTTCCCGAGGAGTCGGATGAAATCCGGCGCATCATCGGGCAAAAAGAATGTCGCGAGGATCAGGCATCGTTGCAGGTGCTTGGCATCTCCTACGAGGATCTGGGGATTGCCATCGCAAGACAGTGGGGGTTTCCGGTGTTGATCGTCGGCTCCATGCGCAAACTCCCGGTGGGTCGCGTGCGCAAGCCGGTTACCCAGGAGGAACGCTTGCGGGTCCTGTCGGGGTTTTCCAACGAATTGTGCGACGTCATGGCGCACGCTTCGCCGGAGGTCCGTGACCGGGAAATGAAGAAAACGATGGCACGCTACAGTGACGCGATGCCGCTGGATGAAAAGCAGGTCATGCAGACGGTTAAGCGTTCGGTTGAAGAAATTGCCGAATTCGCCCGGATTGTTCACCTCAACCTGCAGCAGAGCACCTTCGGCAAGCAGATGCGCCTGTTTGCCAATGGCTCGCGGGAAGATTCATCCATTGGCAAGAATCAGGCGGCGGATGAAGACGATTCCATGGGCGGGACACGCCTGCTGGATGGCGAAGTGCTGGGTACCTTGGACGAAGAGGATGCAGGTGCCAAAATTGATGCGCAAGCGGTGTTGACTGCAGGTATCCAGGACATCAGCAATACGCTGGTCGATGGTTACAAGTTGAACGACATCCTGCGCATCATTCTGGAAACCATGTACCGGGCAATGGGGTTCAAACGCGTCGTTCTCTGCATTCGCGATGCCAAGGCAGGCACCATGCAGGGGCGCTTTGGTTTTGGCCCGGAAGCCAACGAATTTGCCAGAGCTTTTCGCTTCCCTTTGAGTTTTGCGCCGGATATTTTCCATGCTGCGACATCGAAGGGGGCGGATATCCTGATCAGTGACATCAACGATCCGAAGATAGCGCAACGGATTCCTGAGTGGTATCGCAAGGCGGTGCCGGCACTTTCATTCGTGCTGTTTCCACTGAACATCAAGGGCAATCCGGTGGCGCTGATTTACGCTGATTGCGATGAGGCCAATGGCATCAGTATTCCAGAAAAGGAATTGTCCCTGTTGCGGACCTTGCGCAACCAGGCGGTGCTGGCGATCAAGCAGGGGGGGTAGCGAAAGGCCCGCCGCAGGGCGGGCCTGACTATCGGTTTACCAGAGCTGCCACCAAGGTGTCTTGCGCTCCAGTCCGAGCACGTAAAAACGGCTGTCCGGGAAATTTTTGTTAAGGACGCGTTCGGCATCGTCACGTAAATCCTTCATGCCCAATTGTTCGTAAGCGGCGACCAGAATGAACATCGCTTCCTCGATGGCCGGCGCCTGCGGGTAGGTTTCGACGGCCACCTGGGCGCGGTTGGCGGCAGCAATATAGGCGCCGCGTCGCATGTAGTAGCGGGCAACGTGGACCTCCAGCGAGGCCAAGGCATTGACCAGGTAGTTCATGCGCTTGATCGAGTCAGCCGCATATTTGCTGTTGGGGAAGCGGGTGACCAGTTCCTTGAACGAGTCGAAGGCCTCGCGCGCCGCCTTGGGGTCGCGTTCGGTCAGGTCCTGGTTGCTCAGGTGGCCGACCAGGCCGAGGTCCTCGTTGAAATTGACGAGGCCTTTCAGGTAGTAGGCATAGTCAACCGCCGGATGGTTGGGGTGCAGTTTGATGAAGCGATCAGCGGCGGCCAGTGCCGAGCCGGGTTCCCCGGATTTCCAGTAAACGTAGGCCAGTTCCAGCTGGGCCTGTTGGGCGAAGCGGCCATAGGGATAGCGGGCTTCGAGCTTTTCCAGCATCTTGGTGGCGGTATCCCAGGATCCCTCCGTCTGTGCTTCCTTGGCAGCAGCATAGAGACGGCCAGCTGACCAGCCTGCAGTTTCGTCGTGTTCAGCGGGGTTTGAACTACAGCCGGCGAACAGCGCGATGGCGAAGACGGCGAGCAGTGTACGAAGG
>Ga0209066_10000346_pt1 | contig 68640 bp, 74 predicted proteins | sample All_14_2_FD_187198 | JGI IMG/M metagenome (GOLD analysis project Ga0209066, IMG submission 187198) | Freshwater microbial communities in response to fracking from Pennsylvania, USA - Allegheny Zone_MetaG_DW_15 (SPAdes) (version 2) ...
TACTGGGCCTGGTCGGTCGTTGTCGGCTGGGACGCAGCAGACGGCGCAGGCGGCGGCGCCTGTTGCTGGAGCTGCGCGGGCGGCGGGGGCACGGGCTTGTTTTCCTCGTCGCTCATGCCTTGCTTGAAGCTTTTGATACCCTTGCCGAAATCGCCCATCATTTCGGAAATGCGGCCACGGCCGAACAGGACCAGCACAACCAGCGCCAGCACGATCAGGTGCGGAAGGGAAAGACCACCCATGTCACTTACTCCTTTGCCCCCAAGATAGGGGCTTGCGCCCGGTTCCGCCAGTCAATCCGCGCCGTCGCCGTCGTCGTCCCCGACAAAGGTGGCGCGCGCCTCGGCCGCTTGCGCCCCCGTGTCGTCATCCCCGCCGCCCGTCAAGACGGCAAACGCCTCATCGACCGGGTCCAGCAGCCCGGCGGCGCGCAATTCCTCGATTCCCGGCAGATCACGGCGCGATTGCAGGCCGAAATGGCTGAGGAATGCCGGGGTAGTGGCATAGATCGTCGGCCGCCCCGGCACCTCGCGCCGCCCGGCGATCCGCACCCAGCCCGCTTCAAGAAGCACGTCCAGCGTCCCCTTGGCGGTCTGCACGCCGCGAATCGCTTCGATCTCGGCACGGCTGACGGGTTCGTGATAGGCGATGATCGCCAGCGCCTCGGTCGCCGCGCGCGAGAGGCGTTTCGGCTCTTCCTTTTCGCGGCGTAGCAGGTGGGCGAGATCCGGCGCAGTCTGGAAGTGCCAGCGCCCGCCCCGCTCCACCAGATGGATGCCCCGGTGCGCGTAGGTGTCGCTCAGGTCCGCCAAGGTGCGTTTCAGGTCGACACCCCCAAGATGGGCGGAAAGCTCCTGTTCCGTCAGGGGATTTTCGGCGGCGAACAAGGTCGCCTCTACCGCGCGGGCCAGATCGTCAGGCCCGGTCATGCCTGCACCGCACGCAGCATCAGCGGCCCGAACGCCGCGTCCTGGGCAATTTCCGCCCGCCCCTGCTTGGCCAGTTCGAGCGCGGCGAGAAAGCTCGACGCCAGCGCCGATTTGCGCAGCGCCGGATCGGCATCAAGCGGCAGGAAGGCGCGCAGATCCGTCCATTCCAGCGCCACGCCCAGCATCCGCGACACCCGCGCCAGCGCCGCATCGAGAGTCATCACCGCCCGGTCGCGGACCATATGGACGACCGGCCGGTTGCGGTGGCGGATTGCGCCATAGGCCTGCATCAGCGCAAAGATATCGCACTTCCACAAGGCCTTGCGATCCACCCGCAACCCTTCGGGTGCGCCGCGAACGAAGACATCGCGCCCGACCCGATCACGCGCCATCAGCCGCGCGCCCGCTTCGCGCATGGCCCCAAGCCGTTGCAACCGCAGTTGCAGCTTGAGCGCCAGTTCTTCGGGGCCGGGCTGGACATCGGGATCGCGCGGCAGGAGCAGCAGGGACTTGAGGTAGGCGAGCCACGCCGCCATCACCAGATAGTCCGCCGCCAGTTCCAGCTTCAGCGCCTCAGCCTTGTCGATGTAGCCAAGGTACTGGTCGACCAGATCAAGGATGGAAATCCGGCGCAGATCCACCTTCTGCCGCCGCGCCAGTTCGAGCAGCAGGTCGAGCGGCCCCTCCCACCCGTCAAGCTCCAGATAGAGCGCCGAATCATCGTCCGGCGCGCTCGCCACCCCATTCCACGCATCGTCCGTTTCCAAAAACGTCGGCGATGCGGCGGGCCGGTCCATCACGCCAGTTCCAGCAGCCGGTCGCGCGTGGCCAGCAAGGCATGTTGCCCGGAAAGGTCCGCCGGACCATCGAAGGCCGCAGTCGGCGCCAGCGCACGCTCCAGCCGCGCAGCGGTCAGCACGCTCATCGGGGTGAGCGCCGTGGCGATGCCGATCATGTCGTCCATCTTGGCCCAGCAATTCAGCGCGATGTCGCAGCCCGCCGCCTGCGCCCGCGCGGCACGATCCGGCACCGAACCGCCCAGCGCCTCCATATCCAGATCGTCGGTCAGCAGAAGGCCATCGAAGCCGATCGCCTTGCGGATGATCTCCTGCACCACGAACGCGGAATGGGTGGCGGGGTTTTCGGCATCCCATGCGGCAAAGCGCAAGTGCCCGGTCATGGCGATGGGCGCATCGCGCAGCGCACGAAACGGGGCAAGGTCCGTCTCCAGTTCCTGCGCCGAGGCGGTGACGAGCGGCGTCTCCTTGTGGCTGTCCACCATCGAGCGGCCATGCCCCGGCATGTGCTTGACCACGCCCGCAACCCCGGCGCGGGCAAGCCCGTCGAGCGTGGCACGACCCAGCGCCGCAACGCGCAGCGGTTCGGTGCCCAGCGCACGGTCGCCGATCACGTCATGCGCACCGGGTTGACGCACATCGAGCAGCGGGAGGCAATCGACACTGATCCCCGCCTGCGCCAGATCCAGCCCCAGCGCATGGGCATTAGCGCGCGCCGCCTCTATCGCGCTGGCGGGCGCGGTATCGTAGAGCCGGTCGAAACTGGCGCCGGGGGGATAAGCGGCCCAGACCGGCGGCTTCATCCGCGCGACGCGCCCGCCTTCCTGATCAATGCAGATGAAGGTGCGCGACCGGCCATGCAGGGCGCGCAGATCGTCGGTCAGCGCGCGCACCTGTTCACGGCTTTCCACGTTGCGCCCGAACAGGATGTATCCCGCCGGATCGGCATCGCGGAAAAAGGCGCGTTCATCGTCTGTCAGGGTCAGGCCGGAAAGCCCGAAGATTGCCGGAACCATGGGGCGCAGAATCGTCAAATCTCGCCCACTTTGCAAGGCCCGGCCGGGCGATTGCCGGGGAAAAGGCGGGTCTTACCGCCCCTCCGGTATCACATCGCCCGTGCCTTGCCGCAGAACGCCTTCGATCAGCGTTTGACCTGGCACTTGAGGCCGCCAGCGGTAAGCCGCTGGCACAGCGCGTTTGCCGCAGCAGCATCCCCCGCAACGGCCTGCAGGCGATAGACCGTGCCGATATCGGCCTTGCCTTCGATTACCCGGTGCGGCAGCCCCTTGAGAGCTTCGTGCATGCCCGAAAGCTTGCCCCACGCCGCCTCTGCCGAAGCGTTCGACGAGAAGGCGCCGACCTGCACACCCACGCCACCTGCGGCCGGTGCAGCAGAAGCCCCCGCCGCATTGGCCGATGGCGAAGCCGCCAGTTTCGGCGCCGCCGATCCGGCGAGCGTGGCGGCAGGCTTCTTGCCATCGCTGACCTTGAAGCTGGAATCGCCGGTTCCGGCAAAGGTCTTGCCGCCCGGATCGCTGGGCGCAACCTTGTAGGGCTGCTTGCTGGCTTCGATCAGGCTGCCATCGGCATCGGCCGGGCCGCTGCCCTTGCGGGTTGCCCACATGACGCCGCCGATTAGCGCGGCCAGAACGATAAGGCCCATCAGCGCCAGCATGATGAGCCGCCCGGTGCCGCCATCTTCATCTTCGAGGTCGATATCGTCGGCGCTTTCGAGCCAGGGCAGGCTCTGTTCATCGCCCAGCGCAAGACGTTCATCGCCCGGCGAAGCACGATCGCTTTCGCTATCTTCGGCGAACCCGCCAAACTGTGCCCCCAAGGCCGTGCCGACAGCACCGGCGGCATCACCGGCTGCATCGGTCACCTGGTCGAACGCGCCCTTGGCCGCTTCCGCAGCATTTTCCGCCGCATCGCGTGCGGAATCGCCAAGTTCGGCGGCCACATCAAACGGCTTGTTCGGGCTTTGGCCTTCCCAGCCATTCTGGTCGTTTTCGCCGTTCATCTCGTGTCCCTGCCCCGTTTTACAAATGCGGTACGTGCCTGCGCTGGTGCCGGATCAGCCGTTAACCATCGCATCAAAGCTCTTGCGCGGCCTCAACCCCCAGCAAGGCAAGGCCATTCTTGATTACCTGCCCGATTTGCGCGGCAAGGAAAAGACGGGCTGCGGTCATTGCGGAGTCATGTGCCACAATGAACCGCTTTTCGGGCCGGTCGTTGCCGAGATTGTAGTAGGAGTGAAACGCCGAGGCGAGATCGTGGAGGAAAAAGGCGATCCGGTGCGGTTCGCGCGCGACGGCTGCCGCTTCGACGATGCGCGGGAACTGCGCCGCCAGCTTGACCAGCGCCAGTTCTTCCTCGCCCAGCAGCCCCAGATCATCACCTGCGGGCGCGTGGCCAACCTCTGCGCCCTTGCTGATGTTCCGGCAGATGCGGGCATGGGCATACTGCACGTAGAACACCGGGTTGTCCTTGCTGGCTTCGACCACCTTGGCAAAGTCGAAGTCCATCTGGGCATCGGGCTTGCGGGTCAGCATGGTGAAGCGCACCACATCCTTGCCGACTTCCTCTACCACATCGGCCAGGGTCACGAAGTTCCCGGCACGCTTGGACATTTTCACCGGCTGGCCATCGCGCAGCAACTGCACCATCTGCACCAGCTTGATTTCGAACGGCTTGGGCGGTCCGCCTTCGGCGCTGGTCAGGGCAGCCACTGCCGCCTTGATGCGTTTCACCGTACCGGCATGGTCCGCGCCCCAGATATCGACCAGAGCATCGGCCGCCTGCGCCTTCTGGAAATGGTAGGCGAGGTCCGCGCCGAAATAGGTCCACGCCCCGTTCGATTTTCGGATCGGCCGGTCCTGGTCGTCACCGAACTTCGTTGATCGGAACAGCGGCAGTTCCACCGCTTCCCAATCTTCCAGAGTCTTGCCCTTTGGAGCTTCCAGCAGCCCGTCATAGACCAGATCATGGTCGCGCAGCCACTTTTCCGCCGCATCGACCTTGCCCGATGCCTGAAGCTCCGCTTCGGACGAAAAAACATCGTGATGGATGCCCAGCGAGGCAAGATCGGCGCGGATCATGTCCATCATCGCCGCAACGGCGCGGCTGCGGAAAGCGATCAGCCATTCCGATTCCGGCGCGGCGGCATAAGCATCGCCAAACTCGGCGGCCAGCGCCTTGCCCACCGGCACAAGGTAATCGCCGGGATAAAGCCCTTCGGGGATCGCGCCGACATCTTCGCCCAGCGCCTCGCGGTAACGCAGGTGGACTGACCGGGCGAGCACATCGACCTGCGCTCCGGCATCGTTGACGTAGTATTCCTTGATGACCTTGTGCCCGCTGTAGGCCAGCAGATCAGCCAGGGCATCGCCCACCACCGCACCCCGGCAATGGCCCATGTGCATCGGCCCGGTGGGATTGGCAGAGACATATTCGACGTTGACGACCTTGCCGCCGCCCATGGTGGAGCGGCCATAGTCCGCCCCGGCCACCGCGATCAGCGCCAGTTCGCCGCGCCACGCATCATCGGTCAGCCGCAGGTTGATGAAACCCGGTCCCGCGATCTCTGCGGAAACGACGCGCGGTTCGCGTTCCAGTTCGGCTACCAGCGCAGCGGCCAGCGCGCGCGGGTTCGTTCCGGCGGGCTTGGCCAGCACCATTGCGGCATTGGTCGAAAGGTCGCCATGCGCCGGGTCGCGCGGCGGTTCGCACGTCACCGCACCGCGCGCCAGCCCGCCGGGGAGCGTGCCCGCCGATTCCAGCGCATCGAGCGCAGCGTCGATTACCCGAACGAAGTCGGCATGAAGGTTCATCTGGCCATCAGTCATGGCCGCGCGGTTAGCGGATGTGGCGCGAAAGCGAAAGGGGCGCCGCGTGTGCGCCGCCTCAGCCCCGCCCTGCCGCGCTTAACGGCGTACGTTGTACTGCAACTGCGCGTCGGTAAGCTGAAAGCCCACGAGCAGTTCGAACGTGGCGCGGGCCAGCGCGGCCTTGACGTCCGGCTGCGAGAGCGGGTCGGTCGCAGCGTCCGCATCACCGGCGCGGCGCTTGCGCGAAATGCGCTTCACGATCTCTTCGGGCAACGAAGCCTCTGCCCGGTCGACATAGGCGGCGCCCTGCGCCCGCGCCGAGGCCCGGCTCTGTCCATCGGCAAAGTCGATCACGATCTTGCCCACGCGCTTGGCCACAACCACGTTACCGCCGCGCATGACGGTCGAGAAATAGGGCAGTTCAACCCGGCGTGCGCCGCGCGGGTCGGTGCGGCGCGCCAGCACATCGAATGTGGCGACCGAATAAAGCTTGTTGTCGCCGCTGCACTGCGCACGCACGTTGGTGATTGTCGCTTCCACGTCGATGCTGGCCGAATCGGTCCGCCCCGGCGCAGTGAACAGGGTTACGTCCCCGGTATAGTCGGGCACGCCGACGCGCGGGCACGGATCACGCAATGCGGTTACGCCAACGGCATCGTCCACCACCAGTTCGCCACGCTTGCCGCCACAGCCCGACAGCGCCAGCGCCGCAACCAGCGGGACGCCCACGGTTGCCCAGGACAGGAGAGGGCGGCGGGCGGATGCGGTCATGGGCATTCTATCCTTGCAGTCTGGCCTGCCGATCAGGCCAAGGTGTTACCATGGCGCTTGTGATCGCAAGGCCACGATATGTGTTCAGGCATTGATTCAGGGACACGACGCCCCGTTTGCGGCCACTCTCTACCCACCACAGATACTTTCGGCAATGGCGGGCGGTGGCGCTTGCTGCTAAGGGCAGCGGCATGAACGCCAGCTTGCCAGATCCCGCCGCTGCCGTGGCGGCAGACACCGTCCCGCAAAGCACCGATGCGCTGCGCCTGCTGATCGCCGCGCCGCGCGGCTTCTGCGCCGGGGTAGACCGCGCGATCGAGATCGTGGAACGCGCGATCGAACGCTATGGCGCGCCGGTCTATGTGCGCCACGAAATCGTCCACAACCGCTACGTCGTCGATGGGCTGAAGGCCAAGGGCGCGATCTTCGTCGAAGAGCTGGACCAGGTGCCCGATGGCGCATCCGTGGTGTTTTCCGCCCATGGCGTGCCCAAGGTCGTGCCCGCCAACGCCACCGCGCGCGGGCTGGACTGGCTTGACGCTACCTGCCCGCTGGTCAGCAAGGTGCATCGCCAGGCGGAACGGCAAGTTGAAGCCGGGCGGCATATCCTGTTTGTCGGGCACAAGGGGCATCCCGAAGTGATCGGCACGATGGGCCAGGTGCCGCAGGGCACGATCACGCTGGTCGAAACGGTGGACGACGTTGCCGCGCTGGACTTTCCCGCCGACCAGCCGCTGGCCTTCCTGACCCAGACAACGCTTTCGGTCGACGATACCGCCGAGATCATCGCCGCGCTGCGCAGCCGCTTTCCGCAAGTCGTCGGGCCGCGGGCCGAAGACATCTGCTATGCCACCTCGAACCGGCAGGCCGCGGTCAAGGCTATCGCGCAGGAATGTGATCTGCTGCTGGTGATCGGCGCACCGAACAGTTCCAACTCGCTGCGGCTCGTCGAAGTGGCCGAACGCCTGGGCACGCGCGCGCGGCTGATCCAGCGTGCCAGCGAAATCGAACCGGACTGGCTTGAGGGCGTAACTACGCTGGGCCTGACCGCCGGGGCATCCGCACCCGAAGTGCTGGTCCGCGAAGTGGTGCAGCACATCGGCCGGTTGCGCACCGTCTCGGAAGAGACGGTGACCACCGCCGAAGAGAAGATGGTGTTCAAGCTGCCCCGCCAGCTTACCGACTGAAAGAACGAGACAATGGCGGTATACACCCACCTCGGCGCGGAAGAGATGGCCGCGCTGATCGCGCAGTTCGACGTGGGCGACGTGGTTTCGGCAAAGGGCATCGCCGAGGGCGTATCGAACAGCAACTGGCTGGTCGAAACGACCGGCCGCGATGGTGCCGGCGCGCGGTTCATCCTCACGATGTACGAGTTCCGTATCGAACTGGACGACCTGCCTTATTTCCTTTCGCTTCTGGACCATCTGGCGGCGCGCGGCTGCCCGGTGCCCCGCACGATCCATGACCGTGCAGGCGCGCTCTACCGCACCTGGACCAATGCCAGGGGTGAACAGAAGGCGCTGGCGTTGATCGAGTTCCTGCCCGGTATCTCGGTCGGCGATCCGACCATCGGGCAGGCCCGCGCCGTGGGCGCCGCGCTAGCCGGGATGCATGCCGCCGCTGCGGATTTTACCGGGCAGCGTGCGAATGGGATGGGGCTTGCCGAATGGCAGCGCCTGTTCGCAGCCTGTGGCGAAGATGGCCTTGCCCGCATCGATCCGGCGCTGGCCGCGCTCGTGAACGAAAACCTCCCGCGCGTCGCCGCCGCATGGCCAACCGACCTGCCGCGTTCGGTGATCCATGCCGATCTGTTTCCCGACAACGTACTGATGCTGGGCGATACGGTTACCGGCCTGATCGACTTCTATTTCGCCTGCAACGACCTGACAGCTTATGACGTGGCGGTAACCCACGCGGCGTGGTGTTTTGACGCAAGCGGGCAGACGTTCCGGGCCGATCTTTCCGCCGCGCTGCTCGAAGGATACGAGAGCGTGCGCCCGCTGTTGGCCGCAGAGCGGGCGGCGCTGCCGTTGCTGGCGCAAGGCGCGGCGCTGCGCTTTACCGCCACCCGCGCCTATGACTGGCTGAACACTCCGGCCGATGCGCTGGTGACGCGCAAGGATCCGATGGCGTTCGCCCGGCGGCTGCAATTCTATGCGGCAAACCCGGACGTTTTTGCATGAAGCACGTCCAGATCTTCACCGACGGCGCATGCAAGGGCAACCCCGGCAAGGGCGGCTGGGGCGCTTTGCTGCGGATGGGCGAACACGAACGGGAAATGGCCGGGTCCGAAAAGGAGACCACCAACAACCGGATGGAAATGATGGCCGCGATCCGCGCGCTGGAAGCCCTGAAGCAGCCCTGCCGGGTCACGCTGCATACCGACAGCAAATACGTGCTCGACGGGATCACCAAATGGGTGTTCGGCTGGCAGAAAAAGGGCTGGAAAACGGCGGGCAACAAGGCCGTAAAGAATGAAGACCTATGGCGCGCGCTGCTCGACGCGGCGCGCCCGCACCAGATCGAATGGGTCTGGGTCAAAGGGCACGACGGCCACCCCGAAAACGAACGGGTAGACAGGCTGGCCAGCGACGCCGCGCTGGCCGCCTGAACTGGCAGACTGTCAGCCGCCTCTTCTATTCGACCGTTGTATCGACCAGTTCAGCCTCAGGGCCGTTCTTCCTGATCGATTCGATTGCCGCCTTGGCGCTGGCCTTGGTCGTGTACCCTTCGGTCCAGAACATCGTTTCCTTGTTGTAGCAAAAATAGGCGACAAACTCGCCCGCCTTGTTCTTGCGGATTTCGAAACGGTGCGCCATCGCAGTCTCCCGGCCATGTCATCGACAAGACCGAACGCTATCACGCCCGCGCCATGACGCCAGTAGAAAAGCGCGCCGGATCATAAACTGCTGCATCAATGGATGCAGTCATGGCATCGCGCGGCAGGCCAAGCAGCAGTTGCGCCGCCAGACGTGCCGCCGCCGGGGCAGTCTGGATGCCGAACCCGCCCTGCCCGGCAAACCAGAACAGGGCGGGCACCATCGCGTCGAATCCGTAAACCGGCAAGCGATCCGGCGCGAACGAGCGCAGCCCGGCCCAGCGCCTTTCCAGCGCCGCGATCTTCCAGTCCACGACCTGTTCGAAGCGGTCAATGGCGATGGCCACATCCAGCTCTTCGGGCGCTGCATCCCCGGCCACATCGGGAATCTCGTCATGCGGCGAAAGCCACAGGCGCCCGCCCTGCGGCTTGAAGTAGAAATCTTCGTTGATGCCCAACGTCAGCGGCAAGGATTCATCCGGCACAGGATCGGTGCGCAACTGCACGATGGTCCGGCGCAGCGGCGCTATGCCAAGCGGTGCCGCGCCTGCCCGCATGGCGACGGAATCGGCCCAGGCGCCCGCAGCATTGGCCAGTATCGAGGCGCACGCTTCGCCGCCATCCCAGCCGATGCGCCAATTTACCCCCTCGCGTTCGATGGCGTCCACCCGCGCCCGCACGCGCAGCACGGTGCCGGTGCGGCGGGACGCGGCAAGATAATGCTGATGCAACCCAGCCACGTCGATGTCCGCGCAGGCAGGCTCCCACGCGCCAATCACCCAATCCTTGCGCAACCCCGGCACCCGCCGTTCGAGCGCGGCCCGGTCCTGAAGGTGCAGTGTCGCGCCAAGCGCGCTGAACCGCTCGACAAACGCTTCCACCTTTGCCCGATCCTGCGCGCGGCCGATGTTCAGCGCCCCGCGCGGCGAAAGGTATCCGCCTTCGCGCAGGAACGGCCCGGATGCCATGGTCAGCGGAAAAACCCCCGGACCGCCATAAGTCTCTTCCCAGAACGCCGCGGATCGCCCGGTCGTGTGATAGCCCGGTGCATCTTCCGCCTCGACCAGCAGCACGCGCGCATGCGGAGCGCATTCGGCGGCAAGGCTGGCCCCGGCGATGCCTGCGCCGATGATCGCCACATCGAACTGCCCGGCCATGCCGTTCATGGCACAGCCTTCCGCGATTCTGGCCCATGCGCTTCTTGCGGAGCCAGCCGGTCGAGGAAATCGTCGATCGTCGCCAGCACTCGGTCACGTACGGGATCGACTTCGCGCAGCAGTTCATGGCGCGCCTCGCGCCCGAAAGTGACAAGTTGTGCGCGCGGGAGGCGGCGGGCCGCACGTTCGATCGCACGCCAGGATACCAGCCCGTCATGCCGCGCGGCGAGCAGGAGCACCGGCTTGTCTATTGCCTCAAGCACGCCTGGCGCGTCCATCGCCAGCATCGAGGCATAGCCGCGTTCGACCCAGCGCCAGCTTCCCGGTCCCATGCCCAGGAAGGGGCGGTGTGCCTTCCAGCGCGCTTCTTCGGCGTAACGCGCCTCGTCATGCGTCAGCAGCGACGCCCGCGATGCGATGGTTGAGCCGGGCTTTTCGCTGATCGTCCATGCCGGGCGTTCCGGGTTCCCGAATCGGCACATCACCTGCGCCACCCGGTGCAGCAGCCAGTTCGGTCCTGGCGTCAGAAAGCCGAGCATCGGCGCGCTGAGCACAACGGCAACCGGGTCAATCAGCCCTTCCGCCACAGCCCGCAGCACCAGATGCCCACCCATGGAATGGCCGACGATGACATGCGGAGGCGGCGTATCACGCACCCATGCGGACCAGAACGCCGCAAGGTCATCCAACCAGATGCGATAGTCGGCCACATGCCCGGTCGAAGGGTCCGCACCCAAACGCCCCGACCCGGCCTGTCCGCGCCAGTCCAGCGCGGTTACACGCCAGCCTTCACTGTGCCAGTAATCAAGCGATTCCAGATACTTTTCATAAAAATCACCGCGCCCAGGCAGGAACAGCAAGGATCCGCGCGGACCATCGCCATCAGCCCTTTCACCGCCGCCGCCAGCCCAGTCGATGCGGCGCACCCGCTGCCCGTCAGGCGCCGACCAGAACGATTCCCGCGCCGCAGCAGGGATGGTCGGCGGGTCGATCTGCGGCATGCCGGCCAGGTCCATCACGGTATCCGGATCATGCGTGCCGGGCACCGTCCCGGCAGGAACCTTGCTGGCCAAGGGCATCCCGCTTCTTCTCCAACGGCGCAAGCGTGCGCCAAGGTTTGGTTACCGTTTGGTAAGTGATTGTCCCGTATGCGTCACGGCATGCAGGGGAACATCATCGTTTACGGATTGGTCGGGGCATTGGCAATCGCGCTGCTGGTTGCCGCCTTTACCGATATCCGTCGCCGTCAGATCGACAACTGGCTCAATGCGGCCATCGCGCTTGCCGCACCGGCATACTGGTGGGCGGCGGGCGTGCCGCTGTGGCCGGGGGTGGCGATCCAGCTTGGCCTGGCGCTGGCCGTATTCGTCTGCCTTGCCGGGCTGTTCGCGCTCAAGCTGATGGGCGGCGGGGATGTGAAGCTGCTTGCCGCGCTGGCGCTGTGGATCGCACCGATGGCCTATCTCAAGCTGCTGCTGTTCATGTCGCTGCTGGGCGGGGTGCTGACCATCGTGACGGCGGCCTGGCACTACACCGTGACTCGGCGGCGCGATGCCAAGATTCCTTACGGGGTGGCGATTGCCTGTGCTGGCCTGATCACCCTGGCACCGATGCTGGAAAGCGGCTGGAATATCATTTCTGCTTCATTTTCAGCAAGTTGATGATGCTGACGTAAATGTTAACCATTTTGCACGAGACAGACGGACAGGTCGCAATTTTTCCGGCGTCCACCGTTTTTGACTTCTGAACACTTTTCACTGGGCGGGACACGTAAGCCATGGACAAGAGGAAGCTGATGCTGCTGGTAGGGGCGCTGATCGTTGCGATCGGCACGGCCTTTGCGGCAAGGAGCCTGTTCGTCGGTGCATCCACACCTCAGGCCGAAGCGGCCTCGAAGGTGCCGATGGGGCCGAAGGTGCTGGTGGCGCAGCGCGCGCTGCCGGTCGGCACGATCATCACGGTCGATTCCCTCAACTTCCAGCCCTGGCCCAAGGATCTGGTGCAGGACGCCTACTTCGTCGAAGGCGAAGCGGATCTGCAGAAGATGGTCGGCACGGTCGTCCGCAACCCGATCACCGCCGGTGAACCGGTCACCAAGGGCAACCTTGTGGCGCCGGGCGACCGCGGCTTCCTTGCTGCCGCCCTTGGCGCAGGGATGCGCGCCGTGACCATCCCGGTTTCTGCCCGTACCGGTGTTGGCGGCTTCGTGTTCCCAGGCGATCACATCGACCTTGTCCTGACCCAGACGGTCAAGGGTGGCGAAGGCAGCCCGCTCAAGGCCTCCGAAACGATCCTCAAGAACGTCCGCGTGCTCGCCACCGACCAGTCGACCGAGCAGGAAATGGTCGAAGGCAAGACCCGCGTCCGCACGTTCAGCACGGTCACGCTCGAAGTCACGCCCAAGATGGCCGAAAAGATCGCCGTGGCGCAGACCATCGGCACGATCAGCCTGTCGCTGCGCTCGCTCGCCGACAATTCGGCGGAACTGGAACAGGCGCTTGCTTCGGGCACCGTGAAGATCCCGGCTGGCGCCAGCAAGCAGCAGGAAGAAGCCCTGCTCAAGCAGGCGATGGCTCGCCCGATCGAAGGTGGCAACAACACCAGCTTCGTGACCGGCGGTGATGTGTCGCGCTTCCAGCGCAAGACCATGCCCGAACGCCGCAGCCCTGGCGCGAACTATGGCGCGCCGCAGCAGTACGCCCAGTCTTCACGGTTCGGCAGCAGCGACAGCGCAGCCAAGACCGGCCCGGTCATCCGCGTGACCCGCGGCAAGAAGACCGAAGACGTCGCACTGGGAGGCAACTGATCATGACCATCGAGCGCCTCATTCCGCTTGCGAAGGACCGCACCATGAAACGCCGCCTTTCCACCTCGCTTGTCACGGCCGCGATGATCGCGCTGCCGCTGGCCCTGGCGCCGGTTACCGCAACGCTTCACGCCCAGAGCGTGAGCAGCCCGGCACGCACCGTCACGCTTTCCATCGGCCGCGGCGAACTGATCACCGTGCCGGGGCGCATGACCGACGTGTTCGTGGCCGATGACGACATCGCCGATGTTCAGGTCAAATCTGCCAGCCAGCTCTATGTGTTCGGCAAGGCTGGCGGGGAAACAACGGTTTACGCCAGCAACGCCAAGGGCGATGTGGTATGGTCGGCCAATATCCGGGTCGGCAACAACCTCGACACCATCGACCAGATGCTGGGGCTGGCCATGCCCGAAGCCCGCGTCAAGGTGGCCACGATGAACGGCACCGTGCTGCTGACCGGTACTGTTGCCGCGCCGGAAGATGCGGCGGAAGCCGAACGGCTGGTGAAAGCCTTTGTTGGCGACAAGACCAATGTCATCAGCCGTCTCAAGATGGCGACGCCTTTGCAGGTCAGCCTGCATGTCAAGTTTGCCGAAGTGAGCCGTTCGCTGGTGCGCGATCTCGGCGTGAACCTGACCAGCATCGACGGCACCGGCGGCTTCAAGTTCGGCATCGGCCAGGGCCGTTCGGTCGGTTCGACCGTTGCAACCGACCGTGGCCTTCCGTTCGGTGTCGGCGTCAGCGCGACGTCCGGCTTTGCCTTCGACCCGACGGCTGTCAGCCCGACCAACCCCAGCGGCATCGTCAGGGCGCCCGGTTCGGCCGTTTCGGCCACCAGCACCGGCACGACGATTGCCGGAATGGGCAAGTTCCTTGGCCTTGACCTGCTCGGCGCGCTTGATGCCGGCGAAACGCTCGGCCTTGTCACCACCCTGTCGGAACCGAACCTGACCGCGATCTCCGGCGAAACCGCCGATTTCCTGGCGGGCGGCGAATATCCGATCCCGATTTCGCAGGGCCTTGGCGCCACCGCGATCGAATACAAGCGGTACGGGGTCAGCCTGGCCTATACGCCGACCGTGCTGGCCAATGGCCGCATCTCGATCCGGGTCCGCCCGGAAGTGTCGGAACTGTCCAGCACCGGCGCGCTCAAGCTCGACAGCGTGGAAATCCCGGCGCTGACCGTGCGCCGTGCCGAAACGACGGTAGAGCTTGGCTCCGGCCAGTCGTTCATGATCGCGGGCCTGCTCAGCAATTCGGCGCAGAACGCGCTGACCAAGATGCCCGGCGTTGGCGATGTGCCGATCCTGGGATCGCTGTTCCGGTCCACCCGCTATCGCAAGGGTGAAACCGAACTGGTTATCATTGTTACTCCATATCTGGTCAATCCGGTTAACGCTGCCGATATCAAGCTGCCTACCGACGGCTTCCAGAGCCCGAACGATCTACAGCGCCTGTTCGGCAACATGGAGAACGATGGCGTGACGGGCGGCAGCCGCCCGGTACCGACCGAAAAGAACGGCACAGTGGAAAACGGCCCCAAGGTAGGCGCGCTGGACACCCCGGCGGCTCCGCAACAGACCCGTGATCGCCGCAGCGACAAGAAGGTCGCCACCGCCGCTCCCGGCTTCAGCATCCAGTGAGAAAGGGACACGCCATGCGCAACAACCTTATCCGCAGCACTTCCGGTGCGCTTGTCCTCTCGCTCGCCGTCGCCGTCGCAGGCTGTGCGGGCGTGCCGGACAACCGCATGCTCAACTCGGTCCACCAGCCGGTGGTCGAACGCAACAGCTATGTCTTCGATGTCGAAACCCTGCCTGGCGGTGGGCTTGCCCTGTCCGAACAGCGGCGCCTGGCCGACTGGTTCGAAAGCCTGGGCCTGAAGTATGGCGACAAGATCGCCATCGACGACCCGCTGCAGTCGAAAGCCACGCTGGCATCGGTCGATGCCATTGCCGGTCGCTGGGGCATGATGGCCGATGGCCCTGCCCCCATCACCCCCGGCTACGTCGCCGCAGGGTCGGCCCGCGTCGTCGTGAGCCGGACCACCGCAAGCGTGCCCGGCTGCCCTGACTGGTCAGCCAAGTCGGACTTTTCGATGAGCAACCGCACCAGCTCCAACTTCGGCTGCGCGACAAACAGCAACCTTGCCGCGATGGTCGCGGACAAGGAGCATCTGGTCAAAGGCGCTGCCGGGTCGGGCGAAACGGTCGTGATGAGCGGCACCAAGGCCATCGACAGCTTCCGCTCGGCCAGGCCCACGGGCGAAGGCGGGTTGAAGACCAACAAGACGTCCAATTCCGGCGGCGGCGGTAGCGGAGGGAACTGATACCATGAGCTCGAAAAACGCAAACCGCGACGCCTTTGCCGCGTTCATGTGCGACGAAGCCTCGCTCGACATCCTGCGCTCGGCAACCGTGGACATGGGCTGGGCGCCGGAGAAGTGCCACCGCGGCGGCCTGCGCAACGCGATCCAGTCGCTGTCGATCACCGCCAGCCCCAATATCCTGATGGTGGACCTGTCGGAAAGCGGCGATCCGCTGAACGACATCAACGCGCTGGCCGAAGTGTGCGAACCGGGCACCGTTGTGATCGCCGTGGGGCAGGTCAACGACGTGCGCCTCTACCGCGATCTCGTGGCATCGGGCATCCAGGACTATCTGCTCAAGCCGCTGAACCCCGGCCAGATCCGCGATGCCATGGTGCAGGCACAGACCATCTTCACCGCGCCCAAGAACCACGACCCAGCCAGCGCAAAGCGCCATGTCGCAACTGCCGTGGTCGGCACGCGCGGAGGGGTCGGGGCATCGACGCTGGCGACATCGCTGGCGTGGCTGTTCAGCACCGAACACAAACTGCCGACCGCGCTGCTCGATCTTGACGTGCACTTTGGCACGGGCGCGCTGACGCTTGACCTTGAGCCGGGGCGCGGCCTTACCGACGCGATCGACAACCCCAGCCGCATCGACGGGCTGTTCATTGAACGTGCGATGATCCGCGCCAACGATAACCTTGCCATCCTCTCCGCAGAGGCGCCGATCAACGCGCCCCTGATGACCGATGGCAGCGCGTTCGTGCAGCTTGAGGAAGAGTTCCGGCACGCGTTCGAGATGACCGTGATCGACATGCCGCGCAACATGCTGATCAACTTCCCACACCTGCTGACCGACGTGAACGTGGTCGTGCTGGCAACGGAACTGACCCTGGCCGGTGCGCGTGATGCGATCCGCCTGCTGTCCTGGCTGAAGACCAATGCCACGCACGCCCGGCCGATCATCGTGGCAAACAAGATTCAGCCCGGCGCGAACGAAATCAGCAAGGCGGATTTCGAAGCGTCGATCGAACGCAAGATCAACTTCATGATCCCTTACGACATCAAGGGTGCATCGAACGCAGCCAAGCTCGGCCAGACCTTCGTGGCCGTGAACCGGGCATCCAAGGCCGGAGTGGTGATGCGCGACCTTGCCCAGGTCGTGGCGGGATCGGTCGATGAATCCGGGGAAACCGCTGCCGACACCGGGCGCGACGCGCGCAAGGCATCGCTGCTCGGCAAGCTCGACCTCAAGAAGATGCTGGCCCCCAAAGCCAAGACCAAAGCGGCAGCGGACCAGAGCGCCTGACCGGCGCCGGGACTATCCGTCCGCAGACCGGGCGGTTGAAGTGACAGGAAGGCAGAAGCGATGACAAGCACCGTGCAGCTGATTGTGATGGCCCTTGGCCTGATGCTGGCCATGGTGCTTGGCTATGCGGCGTTCGCGGGGCCATCCGTTTCGAAAGAAGGAAGCCGCCGCCTGCAGTCGGTCCGCTTCCGCCATTCGGACAACGCCAACGACAAGGTCGAAGCGCAATACCGCAAGACCGTCGCCCAACGCAAACCCACGACCATGAAGCTGGCCGGTTCCGGCTCGCGGATGGAGGCGCTCGCACTGCGCCTGCATCGCACCGGCAAGGGGTGGACCGTCTCGCAGTACCTGTACGTCAGTGGCGGCCTTGCGGCTGTCGTGATGATCGGGTTGCTGCTCAAGACCGGCGCGGTTCTGCTGGCGATCGGTGCCGGGGTCATGGTCGGCGGCGGCATCCCGCACATGCTGGTGGGGCGTGCGATCAACAAGCGCGCCGAAAACTTCATCGCCCGCCTGCCCGATGCGCTTGACCTGCTGGTGCGCGGCCTGCGCTCCGGCCTTCCGGTTACCGAAACGCTGGGCGTCGTCGCCGCCGAACTGCCCGGCCCTGTCGGCCAGGAGTTCAAGATGGTGACCGACCGCATCAAGGTTGGCCGGACGATGGAAGACGCGCTTCAGGAAACTGCCGACAGGCTGAACCTGCCGGAGTTCAACTTCTTCTGCATCACCCTGGCGATCCAGCGCGAAACCGGCGGCAACCTTGCCGAAACGCTGGCCAATCTTTCCGACGTGCTGCGCAAGCGTTCGCAGATGAAGCTCAAGATCAAGGCGATGAGTTCGGAATCGAAGGCATCAGCCTATATCGTCGGCTCGCTGCCCTTTATCGTCTTTGCCCTGATCTATTCGATCAACCCCGATTACCTCAGCCAGTTCTTTGTCGATGATCGCCTGATCATCGCCGGGCTTGGCGGGCTGACCTGGCTGGGCATCGGCGCGTTCATCATGGCCAAGATGGTCAGCTTCGAAATCTGAGCGACAAGGAACAGGCGAACATGATCAATTCCCCGCCCGGACCGACCCTTCTCGGTTTCGATGTCTACCTCATCGGTTCGATCCTTGCCGCTGTGGCCGCGCTGGCGGTGATGCTGGCGATCTATGCCGCAGTCACCGTCCGCGATCCGATGGCCAAGCGGGTCAAGGCGCTGAACGAACGGCGCGAACAGCTCAAGGCGGGCATCGTTACCGCCACCGCCCGCAAGCGCACCAGCATCGTGCGCCGCAACCAGACGACCGACCAGATTCGCGGCTTCCTTGAATCGCTCAAGGTGCTGCAGGACAGCCAGCTTGCGGTTATCCAGCAGAAGCTGGCGCAGGGCGGCATCCGCAAGAAGGAATGGGCGGTCGCGGTCATCCTTGGGCGCCTGATCGGCCCGATCGTGTTCGGCCTGCTCGGTGCGCTCCTGTTCTACTGGTCGGACATGTTTGCCGATTGGGGACCGCTCAAGCGCATGTTCGGTTTCTCGGCATTTCTGGTCGGTGGCTACAAAGGCCCGGACATCTTCCTGCAGAACCTGATTTCCAAGCGGACCGTGGCGATCCGAAAGGGCCTGCCGGATGCGCTCGATCTGCTCGTCATCTGTGCCGAGGCAGGGCTTACGGTCGACGCTGCCTTCAACCGCGTCGCCCGTGAACTGGGGCGTGCCTACGCCGAACTGGGCGACGAGTTTGCGCTGACCGCGATCGAACTTTCGTTCCTTACCGAGCGCCGTCACGCCTTCGAAAACCTGGCCTATCGTGTCGATCTGGAATCGGTCCGTGGCGTGGTGACGACGATGATCCAGACCGAACGCTATGGTACGCCGCTGGCATCGGCCTTGCGCGTACTTTCGGCCGAGTTCCGCAACGAACGCATGATGCGCGCTGAAGAAAAGGCCGCACGCCTGCCTGCGATCATGACCATTCCGCTGATCCTGTTCATTCTGCCGGTGCTGTTCATCGTCATCCTTGGCCCGGCGGCCTGTTCCATCAGCGATACCCTGATCAACAAGAAGCCCACCGGCTGAACACCGCATCGCACAAAAACAAGACCCCGGCAGGTACGCAAACCTGCCGGGGTCTTTGTGCTACAGGATTGCGACAGTCAGAGCGGGCTTACGGTCTGGTCGATAGCGCCGAAAATGCTGCGGCCGCGCGCATCGCGCATTTCGATCCGCACGGTATCGCCGTGGCTGAGAAATGGCGTGGAAGGCGCACCCGTGGCGATGGTTTCGACCATGCGTTGTTCGGCGATGCACGCATAGCCCCTCCCACCTTGCGCTACCGGGCGGCCGGGCGACCCATCAGGATCACGGTTGGAAACGGTCCCCGATCCGATAATTGATCCAGCCCCGATGCGGCGGGTGCGCGCCAGATGGGCGATCAGATCGCCAAATCCGAACGTGCATTCTTCCCCGGCAGCAATCCGCCCGAACGGCGCGCCGTTGAAATCGACCATCAGCGTATGGTCCAACCGGCCCCCGCGCCACGCATCGCCAAGCGCGGAAGGCGTAACAAAGACCGGCGAAAAATGACTCGCCGGCTTGGACTGGACAAAGCCGAACCCCTTGGCCAGTTCGCCGGGAATGAGATTGCGCAAGGACACGTCGTTGACCAGCCCGACCAGCCGGATGTAACCGAGCGCCGCTTCGGGCGTTACGCCCTGCGGCACATCACCGGTCACCACGACGATCTCCGCCTCGAAATCGGCGCCCCACGCCACATCCGCGAGCAGGATCGGGTCACGGCCACCCCGCAAGTCGTCGCTGCCGCCCTGGTACATCAGCGGATCGGTCCAGAAGCTTTGCGGCAGTTCCGCCCCGCGCGCCTTGCGCACCAGTTCTACATGGTTGACATAGGCACTGCCATCAACCCACTGGAACGCCCGTGGCAGCGGAGCGGATGCTTCGCGTTCATGAAACCGCTTGCGCGGGATAGCCTCGTGCGCAAGTTCGATCGCCAGCACTTCCAGCCGCGGATAGAACCTGTCCCATTCATCAAGCAGACCCTGCATCGTCGGGACGATGTGATCGGCATCGGCGTACCACGCCAGATCGTCCGAGACCACGATCAGGCGGCCATCACGCCCCTGCGGAAGCGATGCAAGCTTCACTTTTCCACGCTTTCCAGAGTGCGGACAGCCTGTAACAGCTTGTCGAGAATCGCGCGCAGCTTTTCTTGCTCGCGCGGGGTAATGGCGGCGAATATCCGCTCATACGCCTCCACCGCCTGCGGCCAGATCTTGCCATAGAGATCAAGCCCCTGATGCGTCAGTTCGAGATGGTGCGAGCGCCCATCGAGCTGGTTGGGGCTGCGCTGCACCAGATCGCGCTCTTCCAGAACCTTGCACGCGCGGTTGACTGCCACCTTGTCCATCAAGGTTGCACGGACCAGATCGCGCTGTGTAAGCGGCCCGGCGTCCCCCAGCACTGCCATGATCCGCCATTCGGGGATCTTGAGCCCGAACTCGCTGCGGTACTGGCCGGCAATCAGGCCGCTGACCGCATTGGAGGTTATCGCCATGCGATATGGCATGAACTGGGTAAGGCGTGAAATCGTTCCGGGCATAGCATGGCATCACATAAAATCGGCGTGCCGTGCAAGAGTTGGCACGGCGCACTGAAACAAAATATCAGCAAGTGACAAGCGTACCGATAGTTCCTTTCACAGATTCACGCCAGACGACAATTTCTTTACCGCACTGCGCGCCTTGCTTTCCGCGACCGGCGGTGCTGATTCATGGCGCCTTGATCCCCGCCATCACCAGCGCGATGGTGTGTTCGCGGTAATGGTCGCGCAGTTCCTCGGTCAGCGCATCTTCTTCAAAGCAGTGCTTGAGCACCAGCCGCGCCGAAAAGAACCGGTCTGCCGCACCGGTCAGCGTGAAGTAGAACAGCTTGGGATCAATCGGCCGGAACAGCCCCGCTTTCACGCCGTCGCCGATAAACCGCTGGTAGGCCCGTTGCAGCGGCTGGAGATACTGGTCCGCAATGCGCCCTGCTTCGGCATCGTCGCTTTCGCGTACCAGCCGCATCAGCAGACGGTTGAGATAGGGGTAGGCATAGTACGTATCGATGCATCGTGAAATATGCAGGCGCAGCTTGGCGTCCGGGGCCATATCATCCTTGGCCAGCAAGGCTTCGACCGATTTGACGACGGTCGCCATGTCCCGATCCAGCAGGGCCTTGAGCAGTCCCGCCTTGTTCCCAAAGTAATATTTCACGAGCGCCGAGTTAAGCCCGGACCGCAAGCTCAGCTCCGAAAGCGAAATATCGACGACATCGCCTTCACGCATGATGGTCGAAGCCGTTTGCAGGAGTAACTCCCGCGCGCCGGATACTTCGACGTCTTCTGCCTTGCCCGTACTTGCTTTCATCTCGACCGCACTCACCCATCCATCACCGGCGCCATCTGCCGTATTCAATGCCGCCATATCGGAACCGGCGCGCCATGGGTAGCGCGGCCCACCGATTTTGGCCGGGCCGCGTCAGCGCGGCGGCATGCGGATCGCCCCGTCAAGGCGCACGTCTTCACCGTTGAAATAGCCGGTTTCGATCATGCACAACGCCAGCCGCGCATATTCTTCAGGATTGCCGAACCGTTTGGGGAACGGCACCGAAGCCGCCAGCACATCCTTCACCGCATCGGGCGCAGCCTGCATCAACGGCGTATTGAAGATGCCGGGCAGGATCGTGTTGATGCGGATACCTTCGGTCATCAGGTCGCGCGCTATCGGCAGAGTCATGCCCACGATCCCGCCTTTCGATGCGGAATAGGCCGCCTGGCCGACCTGGCCATCCTCAGCCGCCGCGCTTGCCGTGTTGACGATCGCCCCGCGTTCGCCATCGGCGTTGCACGGGTCGAGCGTCAGCATCCCCGCCGCCGACTTGGCGATGCACCGGAACGTGCCGACCAGGTTGATCTGGATGATCCAGTTGAACGCATCGAGCGGGAAGTGCTTGATCTCCCCGGTATCCTTCGATCGACTGGCCGTCTTGATCGCGTTTGCGGTTCCGGCACAATTGACCAGCACGCGCTCCTGCCCGTGCGCCGCACGTGCCCTGGCGAACCCGGCATCGACGCTTTCATCGCTGGTCACGTTGACTTCGCAGAATACCCCGCCGATAGCCGCGGCTACGGCCTCGCCTTTCTCCCGCTGCAAATCGAAAATGGCAACCTTCACGCCCTTGGCGGCCAACGCGCGGGCGGTCGCCTCGCCAAGCCCGGAAGCCCCGCCGGTAACCACCGCAGCAACGGTTTCATCAAGATTCATGGGATCGGTCCTCTTCCGTAATTCGCGCGTTCAAAGCGCCTCGATGATGGTGACGTTGGCAACGCCACCGCCTTCGCACATGGTCTGCAGCCCGTATTTCCCGCCCCGCGCCCGCAGCGCGTGGATCAGCGTTGCCATAAGCTTGGTGCCCGAAGCGCCAAGCGGATGCCCAAGCGCGATTGCGCCGCCGTTGACGTTCAGCTTCGACGGGTCTGCACCGGTATGGCGCAGCCACGCCAGCGGCACCGATGCAAAGGCCTCGTTCACTTCGTAAAGGTCGATGTCGGCCATTTTCACGCCCGCGCGTTGTAGCGCCCGGTCGGTGGCGAACAATGGTTCTTCCAGCATGATCACCGGATCGCCTGCGGTCACCGTCAGGTTGTGAATCCGCGCCAGGGGCACCAGCCCATGCTCCTTCAGCGCCGTTTCGGATACGACCAGCACGGCGCTGGACCCATCACATATCTGGCTGGAACTGGCCGCAGTCAGCGCCCCGTCCGGGCTGAGCAGCTTGACGCCGGAAATACTTTCCAAGGTTGCGTCAAAGCGGATGCCTTCATCCACGGTATGGATCGCCGGACCATCGGGGGTAGCGATCTCTATCCCGACAATCTCGTTGGCAAAAGCCTGGGCGTTGGTGGCAGCGATAGCCTTTTGATGGCTTTCCAGCGCGAACTGATCCAGCATGTCCTTGGAAAATCCGTGTTTCCTGACGATCATCTCTGCCCCGGTGAATTGCGAGAACAGGATGCCTGGATACTTTTCCTCCAGCCCCGGCGATTTGTAGCTGCCAAGCCCTTCCTTCATGTAGAGCGATCCCGTGCTGCCCATCGGCACGCGCGACATGCTTTCCACGCCCGCGGCGATGACAACATCCTGCGTCCCCGACATCACGGCCTGCGCGGCAAAATGGATCGCCTGTTGCGACGATCCGCACTGCCGATCGATCGAAACAGCCGGTGTCGATTGCGGCAACAGGTGCGACGCCAGAGCAGCGTTACGACCGACCTGAAACGACTGTTCGCCGCCCTGCCCGACACACCCCATGATCACGTCCTCGACGGCAGCAGGATCAATCCCTGACCGGGCAAGGACTGCATCAAGACTGCGCGCCGCCAGATCGACGGGGTGGATTCCGGACAGCCGGCCCCCACGTTTGCCGCCAGCGGTGCGGACCGCCTCGACGATATAAGCCGTGGCCATGCTTTCGACTCCTCAACCGTTTGACGTTAATCAAACGGCTAAGTTCAAGGGCAGGCTTGGTCAAGCAGACTTGTCGCGGCAGGTCCATGCCCGCATAGACGATGACGTGAACAAGGAAGCCGATTTCATCGCTGCGCTGCGCGCGCTGGCCCCCCATCCCGCAGCACGCGGCCTGGCAGACGATTGCGCTGTACTGGACCTGACCGGCACTGGCGCCACGTCTGGCGCGCTGGTTTTGACACACGACATGATGGTGGAAGGCGTGCACTGGCTACCGGGGCAGGACATGGCCGACGTGGCGTGGAAGCTTGTCGCCACCAACCTCTCGGACCTCGCGGCGAAGGGCGCTGCGCCGGTCGGCGTGCTGCTTGGCTTCACGCTTGGCGACGCCGACGATGACAGGCGCTTCATCGCAGGACTGGCCGATGCGCTAGCTGCCTTCGACGTGGCGCTGCTGGGCGGCGATACGGTTGCCGCCACCGGCCCGCGCAGCCTTGGTCTGACTGCGCTGGGACGCGCCACACACACCCCGCCGCCATCACGGGCGGGCGCGCAACCGGGGGACGGGCTGTGGCTGACCGGGCCTGTGGGCGGGGCTATGCTGGGATACGAGGCGCTGCGCGATGGCACGGCGGCGGACAGCACCGCGTTTCGCCGCCCGGTCCCCCGGCTGGCGGAAGGAATCGCGCTTGCGCCGCTGGCCAGCGCAATGATGGATGTCTCGGACGGCCTGCTGATTGATGCTGCGCGCCTTGCGCAGGCAAGCGGCGTCACCTTGTCCATCGAAAGCGGAGCAATCCCGTTCCACCACGGCGTGCACTTATCGCGCCGCGATGACGCAATGCGGTGGGGCGATGACTATGAGCTTCTTTTCACCCTGCCTGCCGGTGTCAGCCCGCCGGTTCCGGCGTTCCGTATCGGGCATGCAATCGTGCATAGCGGGCGTCCGCTCCTGCTCGATGGTGCGGTGCCACACGGTCGGCTGGGGTATATGCATGGTTAACAGGTCTTGATTTGCCGCAAGCAAGGGCTTGCGGGCGGCAAATAAACGGTTAGCCTCCCCGATCGCCCGCGGTCGACGGGTTACGGGCCACACGTGGCACCGTGCATAAAGGGGGATGTCAACGTGAACCTAGTCGTATTATCGATACTGCTTGGGTTGCTTGCCGTGGTTTACGGCTTCGTAACCAGTCGCCAGGTGCTGGGCGCACCGGCCGGCAATGCCAGGATGCAGGAAATTGCCGCCGCCATTCAGGAAGGTGCGCAGGCCTATCTCAAGCGCCAATACACAACGATTGCGCTGGTCGGCGTGGTCGTGGCGATCATCATCGCCGCAACGCTGGGTGCGATTTCAGCCACCGGCTTTGTCATCGGTGCGGTGCTTTCGGGCGTAGCGGGCTTTATCGGGATGAACATCTCGGTCCGCTCGAACGTACGCACGGCAGCAGCCGCGCAAACCGGGCTGCAACAGGGATTGACGCTGGCGTTCCGGGCCGGGGCAATCACCGGGATGCTGGTGGCGGGCCTCGCCCTGCTGGCCATCGCGGTGTTCTACCACTACCTGACCGCCATCGCGGGCTATACCGTGGGCGGCGATGATCGCACGGTGGTCGACGGCCTCGTCGCGCTGGCGTTCGGCGCTTCGCTGATCTCGATCTTCGCCCGTCTGGGCGGCGGCATCTTCACCAAGGCGGCCGATGTCGGCGCTGACCTTGTCGGCAAGGTGGAAGCAGGCATCCCCGAAGACGATCCGCGCAACCCCGCCGTCATTGCCGACAATGTAGGCGACAACGTGGGCGATTGCGCCGGCATGGCCGCCGACCTGTTCGAAACCTATGTGGTGACCGTCGGCGCCACGATGGTGCTGACCGCGCTCCTTCTCAAGGGGCTGGGCGATGGGCTGGGGGCGATGATGGCCTTGCCGCTGCTGATCGGCGGCGTGTGCATCGTCACCTCGATCATCGGCACCTATTTCGTCAAACTCGGCTCTTCGAACAACATCATGGGTGCGATGTACAAGGGCTTCCTGGTCACCGCCGTGCTTTCGGTCGGGGCGATCTGGTGGGCCATTTCCTATGCCCTTGGCGGCATGGAAAACCCGATGAGCTATACGATTCTGAACGATACGGTGACCTTCACCGGGCGCACGCTGTTCTACTGTTCGCTGCTCGGCCTGGTCATCACCGGGCTGATCATCTGGATCACCGAATATTACACCGGCACCAACTATCGCCCGGTCCGCTCCATCGCCAAATCGTCGGAAACCGGCCACGGCACCAATGTCATTCAAGGGTTGGCCATCAGCCTTGAATCGACGGCGATGCCCACGCTGGTGATCTGCGCAGGTATCATCGGTGCTTACCAGCTCGCCGGGCTGATCGGCATTGCCTATGCCGCAACGGCGATGCTGGCGCTGGCGGGAATGGTCGTGGCGCTCGACGCCTACGGCCCGGTGACCGACAACGCAGGCGGCATTGCCGAAATGGCCGGTCTGGACGATTCGGTGCGTGAAAAGACCGATGCCCTTGACGCGGTCGGCAACACCACCAAGGCCGTGACCAAGGGCTATGCCATCGGATCGGCAGGGCTTGCCGCGCTGGTCCTGTTCGCCGCCTACACCACCGACTTGCGGGAGTTCTTCCCGAACCTCGCGGTCAGCTTCAGCCTCGAAAACCCCTATGTCATCGTCGGGCTGCTGCTCGGCGCGCTGCTGCCGTATCTGTTCGGCGCAATGGGCATGACCGCAGTGGGTCGCGCAGCAGGCGATGTGGTGCTGGATGTGCGCAACCAGTTCCGCGACAATCCGGGGATCATGGCGGGCACATCGAAGCCGGACTATGCCCGTACCGTGGACCTTGTGACGAAGGCGGCGATCAAGGAAATGATCGTGCCTTCGCTGCTGCCGGTGCTCGCGCCGATCGCGGTCTATTTCGTGATCGCGGCCGTCGCGGGGCAAGCCAACGGCTTTGCCGCGCTGGGCGCACTGCTTCTGGGCGTGATCGTCGGCGGGCTGTTCGTTGCCATTTCGATGACATCGGGTGGAGGCGCATGGGATAACGCCAAGAAGTACATTGAAGACGGCAACCACGGCGGCAAGGGTTCCGAAGCCCACAAGGCTGCGGTTACTGGCGACACGGTGGGCGATCCCTACAAGGACACCGCCGGCCCTGCCGTTAACCCGATGATCAAGATCACCAATATCGTCGCATTGCTGCTGCTGGCTGCACTGGCCAGCCACGCAGCAGGCTGATTCCGGGCGGGGTCGCGCCTCCAAACCACCCCGCCAGACGCTGGAAACCCCGCGCGGAGCAATCTGCGCGGGGTTTCTCTTTTGCTGCAATGTTAACAGAGTCTTCGGCCCTTTGGCGTAGAGGTTCAGGCGGAGACATCACCCTTGAACGCGCCGCACTTTCCCCGTTCCATTTCGGCAAGACCGGACGCGCAGCGGCGCTCCGCGTTTGCGCGGATCTGCGCGTGGCGGGAATGGGACAGTCCTGCCGCCACGATGCGTTGGCAGGCGCTTGCTGAAACGGCATCCACCCCCAATCCGTTTTTCGAACCGTGGTACCTGCTGTCTGCGCTGCACGCATTCGACCCGGACGGGGAGGCAAGGCTGCTGGTGGTCGAAAGCGGGGATACGCTGATCGGACTGATGCCGCTGGCCAGCGTGCGGCGTTATGGTCGCTGGCCCCTGCCGCATCTGGCCCCGTGGCTTCATGCCAATGCGTTCCTAGGCGCGCCGCTGGTACGCGCAGGATACGAAACGGCGTTCTGGGCGGCGGCACTGGCGCTGCTGGATCGCACGGCACGCAGCGCACTCTTTCTGCACCTTCCGGCCATGCCGCTCGATCATCGGCTGACCACGGCACTGAACGAACTGGCCGCGATGCAAGGCCGCACTGCGGCGCTGGTGATGCGCGAAGAGCGGGCGCTGCTGCATTCCGCGCTTTCGCCCGATGCCTATCTTGAAGCGGCGCTGACCGGCAAGAAGCGCAAGGAACTGCGCCGCCAGCACGCGCGTCTGGCCGAACTTGGCGACCTGACTTTCGAGCGCCGCGACGACGCGTACGGCATAACAACGTGGATCGAGGATTTCCTCGTGCTTGAACGCGCCGGATGGAAAGGCCGCGCCGGAAGCGCAATGGCCTGCGCCCCGGAAACCGCGGCACTGTTTCGCAATGCTCTGATGCAGGCGGCACGATTGGGAAAGCTGGAACGGCTGACGCTCGCTCTCGATGGTCGCCCTATTGCGATGCTGGCAAACTTCCTCACGCCGCCGGGCAGTTTCTCGTTCAAGACCGCTTTCGATGAATCCTGGGCGCGGTTTTCCCCCGGCGTGCTGTTGCAACGGGAAAATCTGGCGCTGCTGCTCCGTGATGGCATTGCGTGGTGCGATAGCTGCGCAGCTCCCGATCACCCGATGATCGACAGCCTGTGGACCGAACGCCGCGCCATCGGGCGCATTTCCGTTGGGCTTGGCGGATCTGTCCGGCAGGCTCTGTTCAACCAGATGGTGGCCCGCGAACTGGGCCGCAACCCAACCGGAATCGTGTGATGAACGATCAGTCCTCCCATTTCCTGAAGCAAACGCCCGCAATGTCCGTTCCGCTGGAAACGTTCGATTCCGCCGCGCGCGCGGCCTTCGCCGCATCCTACCCGGAAATGCCGCACAAGCTGGCGCACACCCTGCGCAACCATCCCCTGCTGCAATTCGACGCGCTTGCCGCGATGGCAGAGGCGCTGCCAGACACCAGCGTGGAATACAATCGCGCCAACCTGCCGATTGGGCTGAACGGGGAAAAAGCGCCCGGCAACGGCATCGGCATTGGCGACACGATCCGCAACATCGCCACGACAGGCAGTTGGGCCGCGCTGAAGAACATCGAACAGGTTCCTGTTTACCGCGATCTGCTGATGGGCCTGCTGGGCGAACTGCTGCCAACCATAGAGGCCCGTTCAGGGGCAATGCTGAAACCGCAAGGGTTCATTTTCGTAACCAGCCCCGGTGGTGTCACACCCTATCATTTCGATCCCGAACACAACATCCTGCTACAGATCACCGGCTCCAAGGTGATGACGATGTTCCCGGCGGGCGATGCGCGCTTTGCCCCGGACGAGACGCACGAAAGCTATCACACCGGAGGCGGGCGCGAACTGTTCTGGAACGAAGGTTTGCGCGATGGCGGCACCAAATGGCCGCTAGCGCCGGGCGATGCCCTGTTCGTCCCGGTCATGGCGCCGCACTTCGTCACCAACGGCCCCGCCCCTTCGGTGTCGTTGTCGATCACCTGGCGGTCCGAATGGAGCTTTGCCGAAGCGGATGCGCGCGCCTTCAACGGGCTGCTGCGCAAGGCTGGCCTTAGTCCTTCCGCCCCGCGCCGCTGGCCAGCGCGCAACCGCGCAAAGGCGTTGGCGTGGCGCGTCTATGCCAAGGCACGCGGCCTGCGGTAGGGCTTGTCCGCACACCAGCGTTGACGCATACGGCGCGGCAGTTCATCGCCAGCGCATGACCGAAGCCAAAGACCCCACACCGCGCGAACTCGTCGACAGCTTGCTGACCCTGCTCGACGTGACCGACCATGGTGGCGACCGGTTTGCCGGGCGGCGCAAGATCGGCGGCGTGGGCCGCGTATTCGGCGGACAGGTGATCGGCCAGGCGCTCGCCAGCGCAGAACGCACCGTCCCTGATGATCGCCCGGTCCATTCGCTCCACGCCTATTTCCTGCGCGGCGGGAGCGAGGATCACGAAATCGACTTCAAGGTAGAGCGCGACCTGGACGGTGGCAGCTTTTCCAACCGCCGCGTGGTGGCGAGCCAGTTGGGCAAGCCGATCCTGAACATGGCGGTGTCCTTTCACCGGCGCGAAGAAGGCGTGGCCCACGCCGATCCGATGCCCAAGGTTGCCGGGCCGGAAGGGCTTGCCAGCGATCTGGATCTGCGCCGCCGGTTCGCCGAACGTGTTCCCGAAGCCCGAAGGGCGCTGATGGAACAGGCGCGCCCGATCGAACTGCGCCCGCTGGAACTGCCGCGCTCGCTGGGTGGCAGCGCGCGCGATCCGGTTGCCCGCTTCTGGTTTCGCTGCGTGGCATCGCTGCCGGACGAGCCGCGCACGCACCGCGCCGTACTGGCCTACGCCAGCGACATGATGCTCCTGTCGACATCAATCCTGCCCCATGACCTGAACTGGGGAAGCGGCCACCTCATGGGCGTCAGCCTTGACCATGCCCTATGGTTCCATGACGACTTCCGCGCCGACGAATGGCTGCTCTATGCCTGCGATAGCCCGTGGGCCGGGCGCGCCCGTGGCTTCAATCGCGGCAGCATCTATGCCGCCGATGGCCGTCTCGTCGCCAGCGTCGCGCAGGAAGGGCTGATCCGGCGGATCACGCCTAAAGATCCCGGCCCGGACTGAACCCGGCAGCATCATCGGGCGGTTGCATCGCGCTACCCGCCGGGGTGATAGAAATCGTAGACGGTCTGCGCCACCGCTGCGCTGACGCCGGGCGCGCGCTGCAAATCTTCCAGACTGGCCGCGCGCACTTTCCCGGCCGTTCCGAAATGCAGCAGCAGAGCCCGCTTGCGCGCCGGGCCGATGCCGGGGATTTCGTCAAGCGGGCTGGCGGTGATCCCGCGGCTGCGTTTGGCGCGATGCGCACCGATGGCAAAGCGGTGCACTTCGTCGCGCATGTTCTGCAAATGGAACAGCACCGGGGAATTGACCGGGAGAGTCTTTTCGCGCCCGTCGGGGAAATGAAACACTTCGCGGCCTTCGCGTCCGTGATGCGGCCCCTTGGCGATGGCAATCAGCGGCACATCCTCGATCCCCAGTTCGCCCAAGGCATCGCGGACCGCGCTCATCTGCCCCTTGCCGCCGTCGATCAGCACAAGGTCGGGCCATGTGCCTTCGGCGCGGCCGGCATCGTCGTCATGTCCGCCATCCTGGGCCAACCGACCGAAACGGCGAGTCATCACTTCGCGCATCATGCCAAAATCATCGTCCGTGCGCGCCGTCTTGATGTTCCACTTGCGGTACTGGCTCTTGATGAAGCCTTCCGGTCCGGCAACGATCATTGCGCCCAAGGCATTGGTGCCCTGGATATGGCTGTTGTCGTAAACCTCGATCCGCTGCGGCACTTCGGGAAGTTCAAGGAACTCCGCCAGTTCCCGCATCACCCTGGCCCGCGTGCCGCTTTCGGCCATGCGCCGTTCCAGGGCCTCGACCGCATTGCGCTGCGCCTGCTCCATCAGCCGCCGCCGGTCGCCGCGCTGGGGCACCGAGATTTCCACCCTGCCGCCCGCCGATTCGGCCAGCGCCTCTGCCAGCAGCGCCGCTTCGGGCAGTTCACGGTCCAGCAGGATCAGGCGCGCCGGGGGCACTTCTTCATAGAACTGGGCGAGAAAGGCGGTCATCACCTCGGCTTCGTCCAAGCCGTCGGTATGGCTGGGAAAGAACGCGCGATGGCCCCAGTTCTGCCCGCCGCGAATGAAGAACGCCTGCACCGCCACCTGTCCGCGCGAAACCGCCATGGCAAACACATCGGCATTGCCAACGCCTTCGGCATTGATCGCCTGACTGCCCTGAATGAAGGTGGCCGCGCGCAAGCGGTCACGCAGCATGGCCGCGCGTTCGAAGTCCAGCGCCTCTGCCGCCTGCTGCATCTGCGCTTCGATCTCGCGCTGTACCGCGCCGGATTTCCCGCCAAGGAACTCCCGCGCCTGGCGCACCAGCTCGCCATATTCGGCCTCTTCGATCCGGCCGACGCACGGCGCCGAACAGCGCCGGATCTGGTAAAGCAGGCACGGTCGGTCGCGCCGCGAAAAGAACCCGTCGTTGCAACTGCGCAAAAGAAAAAGCTTCTGCAGCGCGTTGATCGTGGTGTTGACGCTGCCCGCGCTGGCGAAGGGTCCGTAATAGTTGCCCTTGGCCTTGCGCGCGCCGCGATGCTTCTGGATGCGCGGGAAGGCATGATCGGCCCGCAGGAGGATGAACGGGAACGATTTGTCATCGCGCAACAGCACGTTGTAGGGTGGGCGAAACCGCTTGATCAGTTGGGCCTCAAGCAGCAGCGCCTCGGCTTCTGAATTGGTCGTCACGATGGTCATGCTGCGCGTCTGGCTGACCATGCGTCGCAGGCGGTTGGGCAGGCGATCAACCTGGGTGTAGTTCGCCACACGGTTCTTCAGCGCGCGCGCCTTGCCCACATAGAGCACATCGCCCCTGGCATCCTGCATGCGATAGACGCCGGGCTTGGGGCGCAGCGTGTTGACCGTATCGCGGATCACCGCCACGCCACGTTCGATATCGGGCTGATCCGCGCCGCGCACGGTGTCGGAGGCGCGATCCTCATGGAAACGCTGCGTATCGCGATCGGGCGGAGTGTCGGGCTTGCGGGCCATGGCCGCACCAGCAGATAGTCGCTGATGCGCGCGGCGCAATGGGCGATGGGGTGGTTTCCCCGGTGCCGTTCGCCCCCTCATCCCCCTTTGCGGCGCCTCGCACACGCTGGGCATCGGAGAACCCCTGCGTGTTTTCCCCGATGCCCGGCTTCGCCGTGTCTTAGCGATGCGCCGTGCATGCAGGGCCAATGATCTGGAAGCCTTCGCCATTGCCGGATCGCGCCAGCCGCGCAACACCCGCACCACGTAGAGGTAACGCCCGCGTGCGACTGCACCTGCCGGCGCGCCTGACCCTGCTGACCGGGGTTGTCCGGTGCATACTGGAAGACCTTTCGGTATCTGGCGCGGCCCTGATCCTGCCGGAACAACCCCCGTCCATCGGCGCTTCGGGGATTCTCCAGTGCGAAACGATCGAAGCGTTCGGGACAATCCGCTGGGTTCGGTATGGCCGGTGCGGCCTGATGTTCGATGAACACCTGCCATTGTCCAGCGTTGTCGCGCTGCGCCACGTCGCCGACAGCCACGACGACGCCGAACGCGAACGCATGCGCGAAGGTGTCCGCGCCTGGGTCGAAGGCAAAGTCTGACCGCGCTACAGCACCAAGGCTCTCGATAGCGTTCCCACCCGTTTTCGAAATGATTGCACGACTGCTCCAAAGACTCATTGCATTATATTGTGCACAATATAATTGTGCGTAACTCGAATTGAAGGAGCAGACGATGAAGCATCTCTACACGACCAGAGTTACCGCCATCGGTGGCCGTCAGGGCACTGTCAGGAGCGATGACGGTATCCTTGACTTGCCTTTGGCAATGCCCAAGGAACTGGGTGGCAAAGGTGGCGCGACCAATCCCGAACAACTGTTCGCCGCAGGGTACGCCGCCTGCTTTGAAAATGCCGTCATTCACGTAACCCGTGGCCACACGGACCAGGTGAAAGACGATGCCATCGCAGTGGTCGGAGAGGTTGGCTTGGTGAGCAACGATCAGGGCCGTTTCAATCTGGCGGTAACGCTCGATGTGACAATCGCCGGACTGGATCAGGCCCGCGCCGAAGAGATCGTTCAGGCCGCCCACGCGGTTTGCCCCTATTCGAACGCGGTCAGGGGCAACGTCGCCGTCCAGATCAACGTGAGCACGCAGTAACATGGCGGTGGCGGCTGGTAGCGAACACGACGACCCTCTGCTGCTGGACCGGCAGGTGTGTTTTCCGCTCTATGCCGCCACCAACCTGCTGAACCGGCTTTACGGCCCGGTGCTGCGGCCGCTTGGGCTTACCTACCCACAATATCTGGTAATGCTGGTGCTATGGGAACAGGAACCGCAGACGGTCGGCGCGCTGGGCGCGCGCCTCCACCTCGACAGCGGAACACTGACCCCCTTGCTGAAACGGATGGAAGCAGCAGGCCACGTAACGCGCACCCGCGATCCGGCTGATGAACGCAGGGTCATCATCGGCCTGACGCCACAAGGACGGGCTTTGCGCGAAGCGGCGCTGCATGTGCCCGCCACGATCGCCGGGGGGCGCACAAGCGATGACATCGAGGAACTGCGATCAAGCGTGCAGCGGCTCGTCGTCATGCTCGCCGGGCGTGACAGCCACGGTTGACCATCCCCTTACACTACCGGCACGGCGAAGGTCAGAATTGCTTGCGAATGTCTATTTCAAAAACCCGCCCCCGCGGATCGAGATAGCCGGGGCTGTAGCGCAGCGGCACGGTGCCGGTGGCATCGGTCACCCGCTGCTGGGCGTTGAACAGGTTGTCCACCGAAAAGGAAATGCGCGTACCCTTCAAAACCGGCGCTTTGGCAACAAGCTTTTCCATCCGTCCCAGATCGGCAAAAAGGCGCAGGTTGAATGTGGCGATAGGTGCAAAGCGCAGGGTAGTAGAACCCGGCAATCCGCTCGCGTCGATGCGGGAACCGCCCGCATAGTCAGCGTTCACCCGCAGCCCCACACCGCGATAAAAGCCGCCACCCTCCAGTTCGACCGCATGGCGCGCGACGTTGCCGCTGACCGCAGCACCGTCCAGCAGGTTCAGTACAGCTCCGCCTGAGGCAATCTGCACCGATTGCGTGAAGCGAAGAGTATGGAATACGGACAGGTTCCAGCGCCCCCGGCCATCACCGCCGGGTCCGAAACCACGGCCAAAACCGCCGCGCGGGGCACCACCTTCCGCTCTGGCCGGACCGCCGCCACCAGGCCTGCCCGCCCACAGCCGCTGCTGCTGCGCTTCGGGCAGGGGTTTGCCGAAGCTGCCGGAAATGTTCAGGCCATGGCGCAGCCGTGTGCCCTGCTCCTCGGCAAAGGTAACCGCGCTTTGATCGACCGAAACGATCCGCCCCGCCGCATCGCGCACCACGCGCCCGGCAAAGGCTGATTCCACCTCCGCCGTCAGCAGCGGAAAGGCATTGGTCGTGTTGGTAGAGCGGTTGCGAAAGTATTCGGCCACATACGTCGCGTTGGCAAGGAATGGCACTTTCCAGTTGGCGGAAAACTTCCAGTCGCGCTGGCTTTCGCGCAGGAGCGCCGGATTCCCGCCGGAAATGACCGTCGCCAGCACCGTTTCGCCGCGCGCAAAATCGAAGATCGCCACATTCTGGGTGATCGTGGTCGGCGCCCCAAGGTCGGTCAGCGAAGGGGCCTTTTCCGCCGCCACATAGCTTGCCTGCAGGGTCAGCCGCTCGACCGGCGACCATGTCAGCCCGCCACCCCAGTTGTAGAGCGTGCCGAAGTCAGAAAGGCGGTGGACTTCGGCATTGGCGTTGACCGAAACGTTGCCGATACCTGCGCCAAACGCTTCCTTGCGGCTGGTAAGCGGGATGTCGATATTGAAACCCGCCTGCGCATCGCCACGCCGCAAGGTGACTGTCCCTAAGGCGGAGCGGCTGTCGCTGCTTTCAATCCCCGCGTAATCAAACCCGGCCTTTGCGGTGACCGACACATCCCCGCCGGGCAGGCGCAACGGACGCCCGCTGAATGTTGCAAGGCTGGTCAGGGCATCGCGCTTTGACAGCGCGGTATCAGCCGGGGTTCCGCCGATCAGGCCAGGCAGCAAAGCGCCGGTGGCGGAGAGCAACCCGGCATCGACCGCCGGTTGCAGGGCGGAAAGATTGGCGCGTGCGTCGATCCGGCTGCGCGTTTCGACATGCCCGGCATCGGCGGTCAGCGCCAGCAACCAGTTGCCCAGCGGCTGGTTGAGCGCCGCACCGCCCTGAATCGTGCTTGTCCGGCGGCGGGTGGTCAGCGGCTGCGGCGTCAGCGTGGTCCGCGCAAAGACACCCGTCCCATCGCGCAAGGATACCGCATTCAGGCCGTTGAGGCTGCGCGAATCGTCGCGCTGGATCAGCAGGTTTGCACTCAGGCCCGCTCCGTCGCCCAGCGACCGGGCCAGCGTGGCGTTGAGCCGTGCAGATTTGGTATCGGCAATAAGGGTGCGGAAACGCGCCGGGTCGGGATCGCCGGAAACAACGCGGCCCGACACCGGCTGGCGGATGCCCCGTTCGGCTTCGGTCAGCGGGCTGGCATCGTCCACCCGGCCGGCAATGTTGATGCGGTTGCCGCCTGCGATCTTCGTCAGCGTGAGTTCCTGCTCCCATTCGCTGAAGCCCCCACCCGAAGGCAACCGCAGTTCGGTATCAGAAACAAGGCTGGTGAAGGTGTCCTTGAGGATGAAATTGACCACCCGCTGATCGGCCCGGTAGCCATACCGCAGCGCGACTTCTTCAGGCAGCACCTCGACCCGGCGGATCGCCTCAGTGGGGAAATTGCGTAATTCGCGGAAGCCCGAAATGCGCTGCCCGTTGAGCAGGACGACCGGAGCACCATCGCCCCGCCCGCGCCCCGACCCGGTCTGCGGCGCAAGCGCAGCCAGCAATTCCTGTAACGATCCCGCCCCGTAAGAGGCAATTGAGGCTTCATCCAGAACGGCGATCGGTGGCTGGCTGCTATCGACCTGCCCCTTGATCCGCGTCGCCACGACCAGAATCTGGCCTGGAACGGCAGCCACGCCGTCGATCCCGCCGTCTTGCCCCTCGCCTTTTCTCTCATCGCGGGTATCGCTTTCGCCGCGCGATGCTTCATCCATGACATCGCTGGTCCCGACAGTGGCATCCTGCGCTGCAGCAGGGCTGAGCGCGACGAGGCAAAAGGCCAAGGCCGCCAGCGATGTTGCCGCATTCCACTTCACAGTTGCAAACCCTTGATAAAACGACCGGATGCCGCTGCATCACGCTGTACTGACGCAATGTGCCAGCGCGGGCTTTCCGGGCAATGCGCAATTCGTATCACTTTGTCGCATTGCAGCATCCTGAATGGCGGCGCACGATGGACAAAAGGCCCGACAGGCCGCTACGATGCCTGCGGAACGGGACGCACCCCTCCGGCGATGGAAACGCCGGGCCAGTTGGCGCACCCCCTTTCCTTTTCACCCGCACACGGCTATGGGCGCGGCGCACGCAAAGGTTTTTTCCGTGTCCGGTGCGCCCATGCTCGGTACGATAACGCCGGAGCATTCCTTGCACCGGACCAGAATAAAGGCATCCGAACCCGCCGATGGCGAAAGAAGAACTCCTCGAGATGCGCGGCCAGGTGGTAGAACTCCTGCCCAACGCCATGTTCCGCGTCCGTCTTGAAAACGATCATGAAATCCTCGGCCATACCGCTGGCAAGATGCGCAAGAACCGCATCCGCGTGCTGGTAGGCGATGAAGTGCTGGTCGAACTCACCCCTTACGATCTGACCAAGGGTCGCATCACCTATCGCTTCATGCCCGGTCGCGGCGGTCCCGGCGGCTTCTGATGGCGGACGGCGCACTGCGCTCCGCATCTTCCCCTGAACTGGTGCTGGCATCGGCCAGCCCGCGTCGGCTTGAACTGCTGTCCCGGCTGGGCATCGTCCCAGCCCGCGTGATCGCCACCGATATCGATGAAACCCCGCTCAAAGCCGAGCGTCCGCGTGCGCACGCCGTGCGTCTTGCCGCGCAAAAGGCACGCGCCGCGGCGGCACTTGCTCCCGGCGCAGTAATCCTGGCGGGAGATACGGTTGTGGGCGCCGGGCTGCGCATCCTGCCCAAAGCGGAAGACGAAGCCACCGCGCGGCAGTGCCTTGCGCTGCTGTCCGGACGTCGGCACCGCGTCTATTCCGCAATCGCCGTGCTTTCTCCCGACGGGCGGCTGCGCGAAGCCTTGTCCGAAACCATCGTCCGCTTCAAACGCCTTTCGGATGCCGAAATCGACGCCTACATCGCCAGCGGCGAATGGCAGGGCAAAGCGGGCGGCTATGCCATTCAGGGCAGCGCCGAAGGGCTGTGCCTGTGGCTGTCGGGCAGCCATTCCGGCGTTGTCGGGCTGCCGCTGTTCGAAACACGCCGCGTGCTTCTGGCCGCCGGAATCATCGGCCATACCGGAAAGCCAGTGCATGGCGGCTGAATGGCTCTACGAAGCCGGTATCGGTGAAGAGCGCGCGATCTTCGTGTCGGGCGGGCGCATCCTGTCGGCCCGCATCGGGTGGGGGGATCCCCTGCGCCCAGGACTGGTCAGCGAAGCGCAGCTTATCAAGCGCCACGGCGGGACACGCCGCGGCCTCGTCCGCCTCGATCTGGCAGAGGGCGCAGCGCGCGAAGCCCTGATCGACCAGCTCCCGCGCGAAGCGACCGAGGGCGTGCGCCTGACCGTGCGGGTGACCCGCGCCGCCATTCTGGAACGCGGGCGTCACAAGCTGCCGGTCGCCCGCCCCGCCCCCGGTGAAACGCTCCGCCCGGCACCGACGCTGCGCGCGGAAATCGAAGCCACCGGCGCACGCCTGCGCGCGTTGCCAACGACCGCCAACGACTTTTCCCGCCACGGCTGGGATGAACTGGTGGAGCAGGCACAGACCGGCGAAATCGCCTTCCCCGGCGGGTCGATCATCGTCAGCCCGACCCCGGCGATGACCCTGATCGACATCGACGGCGCGCTGCCGCCGGTCAAGCTGGCGCTCGCCGCCGTCGCCGCGATTGCCGATGCGCTGCACCGGCTCGACATCGGCGGGTCAGTCGGCATTGATTTTCCGACCATGGCCGACAAGGCTGATCGCCAGATGATCGACAAGGCGCTGGCCAATGCGCTGATCGACTGGCAGGGCGAACGCACCGGGATGAACGGTTTCGGCTTCGTCCAGCTCGTCTCCCGGCTTGAACGCCCCTCGCTCGTCGCGCTGATGGCGCGCCAGCCCGCCGCCGCTGCGGCGCGGGTGCTGTTGCGCCAGGCAGAGCGCGTTGCCGAACCAGGTCTTTTGCTGTTGAGCGCCAATCCGCGCGTGCTGGATGCAATAAGCCCCGAATGGGAAGCCGAACTTGCCCGCCGGACGGGCCGCGCCGTGCGCCGCAAGGCCGATCCCGCACTTGCCCTTGGCGGCGGTTTTGCGCAAGCGATCGCGCAATGACCCGCGACCCTTCCTCGGTTGATGCAACCCGCCCGGTGCGGCGCTGCCCGATGTGCGGCAAGCCGCGTTCGGAAGCGCACACGCCGTTCTGCTCCACTCGCTGCCGCGACCGCGACCTCGTGCGGTGGCTGGATGATGGCTATGCCCTGCCCGGCCCGCCTGCCGATGTGGATGAACAGGACTGAACGCGAAACGGCAAATTGGGGGCTTGCCAAGCCTGCCCCGCTTCGCCATAGGCGCGCTTCCAAATCGTCGCCACGCCCGCTTGAGGCCGGTTGACGAAGCGATGCCCGGGTAGCTCAGTTGGTAGAGCAGCGGATTGAAAATCCGCGTGTCGGCGGTTCGAATCCGTCCCCGGGCACCACATTCCCTGATCCACAGTCACCGCATGAACCGCTCGACTATGTGTTGTGCGGCTTGGTCCACATCGTACCAGGCCTGCTCGAAATCGTCCTCGTCGCCATAATACGGGTCGATCACGGCCATACCCTTGCGCCCCGGCACGATATCCATAAGCAATTGCACTTGGGCATTATGGCGGGCCGGAGCAATGGCGCGCAGGGTCTTGAGGTTCTGCTGGTCGAGCGCGAAGATATGGCCGAAACTGGCGAAGTCCTGCGCCTTTACCTGCCGCGCACGGTAGGCAGAGATGTCCAGCCCGTGTGCCAGCGCCACGGCCTGCGCGCGCGGGTCCGGCGGGCGTCCGACATGCCAGTTGCCAGTACCGGCCGAATCGATGGTGATCGCCACGCCTGCTTGCACGGCACGCGCCCGCAAAGCTGCTTCGGCAAGCGGCGAGCGGCAGATATTGCCGAGACAGACAAACAGGACAGATGGTTGCACCACGGGATTCCACACCTCGATCACGGGGAAAGCCCCCGTGCCCAGCCGATCTCGATCCTGTCCCTTCCCCCAGAAAACACGTTACGTGACGAAAAGTCCAGCCATTGCGGCATTTTGCCATGCCCGCCGTGGCGCTGTGGCACCCGTTCGGCGCACCATGAATTGCGCTTGGGCGGATTTTCGCTTATGGGGCAGGGAAATGCCCCGGCATAAGCGATGAAGTCGCAAGCGCGACTCCCTCGTCTGCCGGGGTTTCTTATTCCGGCCGGGGTGCGTTGCCCCGGCAATCGTGCAGGAAGCGTCATGATGTCCCGTCGCCGCCAGATCTACGAAGGCAAGGCCAAGATTCTTTACGAAGGCCCCGAACCGGGCACCCTGATCCAGTATTTCAAGGACGATGCCACCGCGTTCAACGCGCAGAAGCGCGGCACGATCAACGGCAAGGGCGTAATCAACAACCGCATCAGCGAATATGTGTTCACCCGGCTGGCGCATATCGGCATTCCCACGCACTTCATCCGCCGCCTGAACATGCGCGAACAGCTTGTCCGGCAGGCTGAAATCATCCCGATTGAAGTGGTCGTACGCAATATTGCAGCCGGGTCCATCTCCAAGCGCCTTGGCATCGAGGAAGGGGAGCCACTGCCGCACACCCTGATCGAATACTACTACAAGGACGATGCGCTGGGCGATCCGCTGATCGCGGAAGAGCACATCGCATGCTTTGGCTGGGCATCGAACGAGGAAATGCAGGACATCTCCTCAATGGCAATCCGGGTGAACGATTTCCTGTGCGGAATGTTCGCGGCAATCAACATCAGCCTGGTGGACTTCAAGCTTGAGTTCGGACGGATTTGGGATGGCGATTACAGCCGCGTGATCCTGGCCGATGAAATCAGCCCCGACGGTTGCCGCCTGTGGGACATGACCACCGGCGAAAAGCTCGACAAGGACCGCTTCCGCCGCGATCTTGGCGGCGAAGAGGAAGCCTATCAGGAAGTGGCGCGGCGGCTTGGCCTGCTGGAAAACGATGGCGGACCGAGCGAAGTGTTCGACCTTGGCGCCCACCGGAAACTGCGCGGCAAGAAGTAATTGCGCCCTGCCGGTGCGCGGTGTCCCGCCACCGGCATTTTCCTGAAGGCTCGATCGGCGCCAGACCAGACGTAACGCGATTCGCGCCCAGCCAGCCCCGCTGGCGAATCGCGCGCAGGAATCAAGGACAACGCCGGAAAAGGCCTTCCGGCAACTCCTGTTCTGGACCGTTTACCCTCGGTAACGCGAGCCCAATGGCCCGGAGGGTTTCACTCACGCCTTGCCCTTCGCGGCGCGCGGTTGCATAGGCCGCGCGAAGATTCTCAAACGCCAGTTGCGAAAGGCCGCCCGATGAAGGTCCGCGTCATTGTCACCCTCAAGAACGGCGTGCTCGACCCACAGGGCCGTGCCATTCACCACTCGCTCGAAGGGCTGGGCTTTGCCGGGGTCAACGATGTGCGCGCGGGACGGGTGATTGAGCTTGACGTGGCCGACGGCACGTCGGACGCGACGCTTGACGACATGTGCCGCAAGCTGCTCGCCAACATGGTGATCGAAAACTACCGCATCGAAAAAGCCGCCTGAGCTAAGGATACCCGGCCATGGGCTTTACTTCCGCTGTCATCACCTTCCCCGGCTCCAATTGCGACCGCGACATGGCCGTGGCGATCGAGCAGATCTGCGGCGGCACGGTCCATCGCGTGTGGCACGGCGATGCCGATTTGCCCGAAGGCGTGGATTTCATCGCCCTTCCCGGCGGTTTCTCCTATGGCGACTATCTGCGGTCCGGGGCGATGGCGGCGCGTTCGCCGGTCATGCGCGCGGTCGTTCGCGCGGCAGAGCGGGGCGTGGCGGTGCTGGGCGTGTGCAACGGGTTTCAGGTACTGACCGAAGCGGGCCTGCTACCGGGCGCACTGATGCGCAACGCGGGCATCCGCTTCGTCTGCCGCGACGCCAAGCTGACCGTGGCGAATAACCAGTCGCTGTTCACCGCAGGCTACGATGCCGGGCAGGAAATCGTGATCCCGGTGGCGCATCACGATGGCAACTACTTTGCCGATGCAGCCACGCTGGACCGGCTCGAAAGCGAAGGACGCGTTGCCTTCCGCTATGCCGAACCCGTCAACGGGTCCGCGCGCGATATCGCCGGCGTGCTGGGTGAGCGCGGCAACGTGCTGGGCATGATGCCGCACCCGGAACGCATGATCGAACCCGCACACGGCGGGTCGGACGGTCGCGCCTTGTTCGCCAGCGTGGTGCGCGGGCTGGTTTCCGCCTGATCGGCCTTAGCGCGGCTTTGGTGCGCGTCAGCCCGCGCTGACGCGCTCGAACCGTTGTTTGGCGAACATGGCCTGGGCATCGGTCGCGCTCATCGGGCGGCCGAAGTAGTAGCCCTGTATCTTCTTGCAGCCCAACCGCCGGATAACGTCCAGTTCGGCCTCGGTTTCGACGCCTTCGGCAGTGGTCGACATTTCCAGACTATCAGCCATGGCAACCACAGCGCGGACAATCGCCAGGCTTTCCGGGTTGTCCTTCGCCGCGCCCTGAACGAAACTGCGGTCGACCTTGATCGTCGAAAAACGCATCCGCCGCAGGTAGCCGAGCGAGGAATAGCCGGTGCCGAAATCATCCAGCGCCACGCCGCAACCGATGCCCATCAGGTTCTCCAGCGTCATCTGCGCGGTCGTGCCATCGCGCACGAAGATGCTTTCGGTCACTTCGATCTCAAGCCGGTGCGGCGGCAGACCAGTGGCGGACAGCGCGCTGACGACCGTTTCCGGGAAGTAGGGGTCCAGCAACTGTTCGCCCGAAACGTTGACCGCGATCTTGACGTTGGCAGGCCAGTTCATCGCCTCCTGGCATGCGCTGCGCAGCACCCATTCGCCGATCGGCACGATCAGCCGGGTGTCCTCGGCCAGGGGTATGAACTTGGCCGGACTGACGAACCCATGCTCTTCGTTTGTCCAGCGCAGCAGGGCCTCGAAACTGACCACGCTTTCGTCGATCGCATCAACAACCGGCTGGAACATCAGCGAGAACTCGTTGCGTTCCAGCGCATGACGGAGCGAGAACTCCAGCTTGCGCCGCTCTTCGGCGTGGGCATGCAGTGATGGCTCGTAGGTATGATGGCGCCCGCCGCCTTCATCCTTCGCGCGGTACAGGGCAAGGTCGGCGTTGCGCAGCAGCGTTTCCACCGTGCGGCCATCGCGCGGCCCGATTGCCGACCCCACGCTGGCGCCGACGAAAAGGGTATGGTGTTCAACTTCGTAGGGGCGCGAAAGCTGCGCAATGATCGCTGCGGTCAGTTCTTCAAGGCGTGAGGAATCCTTGACGTCGCGCAGCACCACGGCAAACTCGTCCCCGCCCAGGCGCCCGCACACTTCGCCATCGCGCATGATGCGGCGCAGACGATCGGACACCATCGCCAGCAACTGGTCACCGATCGGATGCCCCAGCGTATCGTTGACCGCCTTGAACCGGTCGAGGTCGATCATCATGAACGCGCAGTTCGTCCGCCAGCGTTCGCCGAAAGCCAGCGCCTCGCCCAGCGCCTCGGTCAGCATCATGCGGTTGGGCAGGCCGGTCAGCGTATCGTACCGGGCAAGGTAGGCAATCTTTTCCGCACTTTCGCGCTGTTCGGTCACGTCGGACCCGACGCCGCGAAAACCGATGAAGTTGCCGTTGTCGTCGACTTTGGGCGATGCCGAAAGTTCCCACCAGCGATGGCTGCCACGCAGTGTGACGCGCACCAGCAGGTTGGAGAAACTCTCCCGTCGCTTGAGCCGTTCGGCCAGATCGTGGAGGCTGGAGTGGAAATGCCCCGTTTCCCAGGCAGGCCCGGCGATGAGCTGGATCAGCGGTTTACCGTCGAGATCCTCCGGGTCTTCGCCAAGCGCAAAAGCCAGACGCGGGCTTGCCGAGCGGATACGGCGGTTGGCATCGACCTGCCAAAGCCAGTCCGCATCGCCTTCTTCGAACTCGCGCAGCAGCAGCGACACGACTTCGCTCTTTTCCGCGGCCCCTGCTTCGGCCAGCCGGGTGGCCAGAAACATCCGCGCCGCGGCAACCGCGCCAGACAGGACGATGGCCATGAACGCGACCACCACTGCGGCCGCTGCGGGATCGGCCGCGCGCAGGAATGCCGGCACAGAGGAAAGGCCGACTATCCCCGCAAAAAGCAGGGTGCCCATCGGCATGGCCGCATACGTCACCGCCGTGGCTACCACCAACAACGCCAGAATGGACCACAGCGCCATCGGGTCCACCGGCAGATCGAAAAGCGCAAGTGCCATCATCGGCACGGCCCACGGCAGAGCAACACTCAAAGCACCCAGCGCCTGCCTCCGTGTTTCCTGACGGGAAACGCGGCGACGATCGGCCGTTGCAAGGCTCCGTTCAAACCGGGTCGCGGAAAAAACTGCCGCGCCGGCCGTGACCAGCCAGCCCGCAAGCAGTGCAAAGTGCACATGCCCGATAAACAGATGAACGGCCAGCATCGCGGCCACGGCATGCACAACGGCACGGACAACCGCCAGCCTGGCTACACTGGAAAACTGCAAGCCGCGCAACCGGCCCCAATCGCCCTCGATGGGATCGTCCAGCCCCAATATTGCCCGGACAGGGAGATCGGCGGGCGCTGGTCCCAAGGGTATTTCGGTGTGGCTGGTCACACCCGGACCAATACCGGTCAATCATTAGCCAATCGTAAGCGCCGTGGCGGAACCGGGCAAAATCAGGCACAAAAATCGCGCCTTCAAACGTGCCCCGGCACCAACAAGATGGCCCGCCGCGCCCCGGATACCGGGATGCGACGGGCCGGGCTTTCCTCCCCAGGAAAGAACCGTTCAGGCAGGCCGGGCGGTCAGCGCCCCATGGCGCTGCCAAGCCGGTGGTAAAGGTGCGAGAACTTCACCGATTCCGGCTGGTCTTCGATCACCTTGAGATAGTGCAGCACAGCCTCGCGGATCAGCTTGAAGTCCTCGGTCGAGAGGACCGCACGGGCACGAGCAGGTTCAGCCATTGTCAGTCTCCTTGGATCTTCGTGGCATGATTGCCGCGAGATTTGTCTGCCTTTTGCAGCAAATGGTCTTCCAGCAGCCTCAGGCGGCGAACTGGTTCATGGTGTTGGCAGCGCCACCGGCCTTGAGCGCGGCTTCACCGGCGAAGTATTCCTTGTGGTCGTCACCAATGTCCGAACCGGACATGTTCTGATGCTTCACGCAAGCGATACCCTGGCGGATTTCCTGACGCTGGACGCCCTTGACGTAGCCAAGCATAGCCTGGTCGCCGAAGTATTCCTTGGCGAGATTATCCGTGCTCAGCGCAGCCGTGTGATAGGTCGGCAGGGTGATCAGGTGGTGGAAAATCCCGGCCTGCGCCGCTGCATCGCGCTGGAACGTGCGGATACGCTCGTCGGCTTCTGCGCCCAGTTCGCTGTCGTCATAGTCCACGCTCATCAGCTTCGCACGGTCATAGGCGCTCATGTCGCGGCCTTCGGCTTCCCAGGCGTCGAACACCTGCTGGCGGAAGTTCAGCGTCCAGTTGAACGACGGGCTGTTGTTATAGACCAGCTTGGCGTTGGGAATGACTTCGCGGATGCGGCTGACCATGCCACCGATCTGGCCGATGTGCGGCTTTTCGGTTTCGATCCACAGCAAATCCGCGCCGTTCTGCAGGCTGGTGATGCAATCGAGCACGCAACGGTCCTCGCCGGTTCCCGGACGGAACTGGTAAAGGTTCGAAGGCAGGCGCTTGGGACGCATCAGCTTGCCATCGCGGTTGATCAGCACGTCACCATGGCCAAGGTTGGCCGGATCGACTTCCTCGCAATCGAGGAACGCATTGTACTGATCGCCAAGGTCGCCCTTGGTGCGGGTATAGGCAATCTGCTTGGTCAGACCGGCGCCGAGCGAGTCGGTGCGCGCAACGATCACGCCGTCTTCAACGCCAAGTTCCATGAAAGCGTAACGGATGGCGCGGATCTTGGCGAGGAAGTCTTCGTGCGGGACGGTAACCTTGCCGTCCTGGTGGCCGCACTGCTTTTCATCCGAAACCTGGTTTTCGATCTGGATGCAGCAGGCACCCGCTTCGATAAACTTCTTGGCCAGAAGATACGTGGCCTCGGCGTTGCCGAACCCGGCGTCGATGTCGGCAATGATCGGAACGACGTGGGTTTCGAACTCGTCGATCTTGTGCAGCAGGCGGTGGGTGTTGACCGCATCGCCAGCCGCCTTGGCAGCATCGAGTTCGCGGAACAGCATGCCCAGTTCGCGCGCATCAGCCTGCTTGAGGAACGTGTAGAGTTCCGCGATCAGATCGGCCACGCTGGTCTTTTCATGCATCGACTGGTCGGGCAGCGGACCGAACTCGCTGCGCAGCGCCGCGACCATCCAGCCCGAAAGGTACAGGTAACGGCCCTTGGTGGTGCCGAAATGCTTCTTGATGGAAATCATCTTCTGCTGGCCGATGAACCCGTGCCAGCACCCCAGCGACTGGGTGTAGTTTGCCGGGTTGGCGTCGTACGCTTCCATGTCGCGGCGCATGATCCTGGCGGTGTAGCGCGCAATGTCGATCCCGGTCAGAAAACGGTTCTGCAGGCGCATGCGGGCAACCGAAGCCGGTTCGATACCATCCCAGGTCTGTCCGAAGGGGGCGATGGCCTTGCCGGCCTCTGCAATCGTCTGCTGGTACGTCATTGGGGCGAATCCTTGTAATCGGCGTGATCTTCGTCTGCCGCTGCGATAGGCTCGCCTGCTGCATTGCGGAACAGTGCACCACGTCATATTGTCAAACTTTACAGAATATGCTTGTAAAGTTGTGCAGAACGTACACAGCGCGTTACAAGGGCTTCCGCCATGGCTTCAAGACCGCTCTATCTCGGCCCCCGGCTCAAGCGGCTGCGGCGCGAACTGGGCCTGACCCAGCAGGCCATGGCTGATGAACTCGGCATCTCCCCCAGCTACATCGCCCTGATCGAACGCAACCAGCGCCCGCTTACGGCAGACCTGCTGCTGCGGCTGGCGCGGGCCTACAAACTCGACATGGCAGATCTCGCGGCGGACGAACGCGATGACTATGCCCGGCGGCTGGCCGATTCGCTGCGCGACCCGATCTTTGCCGACATCGACCTGCCACCGCTGGAAGTGGCCGACGTTGCCGCCAGCTTTCCGGGGGTAACCGAGGCGTTGCTGCGGCTGTACGGCGCATGGCAGCGCGAACAGCAGGCGCTGGCCGAACAGCGCAGCGCCGCGCCGGGGATGAGCGCGAGCGACCCGGTCGGCGAAGCACGGCGGTTTGTTGCCGCGCGGCGCAACTATTTTGCCACCATCGATTCGCGCGCAGAGGAGCTTGCCGCCGAGATCGAAAAGGCAGGCGGTGCGCAGGCCTGGCTAAAGACACAGGGCGTGCGCGTGCGGTTCATGCCGCCCGACGTGATGATGGACGCGATCCGCCGCTATGATCGCCACAACGAACAGTTGCTGATCGACGATACCCTGCCCGCGTCCGGCCGGGCGTGGCAACTGGCGCAGCACATTGCCTATACGATCCTGCGCCCGGAAATCGCCGCCGTGATCCGCGGGGAAAGCTTTGCCAGCGATACTGCCGCGCAGCTCGTGCGGCGTGCGCTTGCCAGTTATGCCGCTGCGGCTCTCCTGATGCCGTATGACCGCTTTGCCCGCGCGGTCGATGCCCGCCGCTATGATATCGAGGCGCTGGCCGGGCTGTTCGGCACCAGCTTCGAACAGGTGGCGCACCGCCTGACCACGCTGAACCGGCCGGGCCATGAACGCGTGCCATTTTTCTTCATCCGCGTGGACAGTGCGGGCAATGTCTCCAAGCGGCTCGATGGCGCGGGTTTTCCCTTTGCCGCACATGGCGGTAGCTGCCCGCTGTGGAACGTGCACGATACCTTCCGCACGCCAGGGCAGATAACCACCCAATGGCTGGAGCTGCCGGACGGGCAGCGGTTCTTCTCGCTTGCACGAACCGTGGAATCCGGTGGCGGCGGGTTTGACCGGCCGCGCACCACGCGTGCCATCGCGCTTGCCTGCGCGGCAGAGCACGCACCGCGTCTGATTCATGCTGCCGGAGCGGACCCGCACGCAACCGCCGCTACACCAATCGGGGTCGCGTGCCGCCTGTGCCACCGCGCGCAATGCACGGCCCGTTCCGAACCGCCGATCGGGCGAAAGATCCTGCCTGACGACTATCGCCGCGCCGCCGAACCGTTCACCTTTGCCGAGAGCTGAGCGCATCGCCTTGCGGCGCGTGTCCACCCCGGCTATCGGCGCGCTTCACTGCCGAATCCTTCGGCGCGATAGATGCAAGGGCGCCGCATTTGGGCAAGATCATCCCGCTGGCCGATGTCGATCCAGTCCTGGTCGAAGATTTGCTCGATCAGGCCTTCGAACCCGAACGTCGCAACCGCACTGCCTACAAGGTGCGCGAAGGCATGGAAGCCCTGGGTAACCTGTCGTTCGCCGCGCTCGACGATGACGAGATGCTGGCTGGTACGATCCAGTGCTGGCCGGTGGGCCTGACTGATCCGCAAGGCCGCGCACACCCGATGATCATGGTCGGGCCGGTGGCCGTCCTGCCCCACCTGCAAGGGCTGGGTTATGGTCAGGCGCTGATGACCGCCGCACTCACCGGAATCGACCCGCGCGCGCCCCTGCCGCAGGTGATGATCGGCGATCCGGAATACTACGAACGCTTCTTCGGCTTTTCCAACGCCCACACTGGCGGCTGGCAATTGCCCGGCCCGTTCGACCAGCGCCGCCTGCTGTGCCGCACCGCCAATCCTGCGGTTCTGCCGCAAGAGGGCATGTTGGGGCCTTGGCGGCGCTGATCCGATCTGGCATCGGCGGACGATGCCTTATGTTCCGCCGCCCGAACTTGCCGCGCTGAGCCTTCCCGAACTGGCGGCGCAGGTTGCCGCGCGCAAGCTGCCGCCACTTGACCAGTGGGCGCCGCAGGAAGTGGGCGATTCCGAAATGCGCATCGCAGCAGACGGCCGCTGGTATCACCAGGGTGGCCTGATAACCCGCCCGGCCATGGTCCGCGCCTTTGCCTCGCTGCTGATACGCGATGACGCGGGGCAGCACTGGCTGGTCACTCCGGTCCAGAAGCTGGCAATCGCCGTTGAGGATGCAGCCTTCATCGCCACCGACATGGAAACCAAGCGCGATGCCGATGGCGCGTGGGTGCTGGCGTTCCGCCTGAATACCGACGATCTGGTTATATGCGGACCGGACCATCCGATGCGCGTGGGCGGCACCGCAGACGTCCCGGCGTTCTACCTCGCCGTGCGGCACCGCACCGAAGCCCGCCTGAACCGCAGCACCTATGGCCAGTTGATCGCCCATGCGCTGGAGCGCGGCGACGATCCGCTCGCGGTGGAAAGCATGGGCGCCCGCTTCGCGCTGGTACCGCAGGCATGACCTTGCTCGGACGGCTGACACGGCTGTTCGACGAAGGCCACCGCACGCCGGCGCGTGACCTCTACGAAGACTGGCGGCCCTTGCCCGAAGAAGCCTTGCGCCCTGCGGCTGTCCTGATCGCCGTCACCGATCGCACAGACCATGGCGAAGGGCCGGGCGTACTGTTGATCCACCGCCCGTCGCACATGCGCGCGCACCCTGGTCAGGCAGCCTTTCCCGGCGGCAAGATCGACGCGGGGGAAACGGCCGTCGAAGCGGCGCTGCGCGAAGCGAACGAGGAATTGGGCATCAACGCCAGCGATGTGACGGTAATCGGCGAAACCGACCGGTTCCGCACCGGTTCCGGGTATGACATCACGCCAGTACTGGCCCTGATCCCGCCCGACCTGCCCATCATGCCCAATGCTGCCGAAGTGGCTGACTGGTTTGAACCGCCACTGGGCTTCGTGCTCGATCCCGCCAACCACGCTCGCAAGGCAGCGGAATGGAACGGGCGCAGCGGCAGCTATATCGAGATCATGTGGCGTCAGCACCGCATCTGGGGTGTGACGGCAGCGATCATTTCCAACCTTTCCAAACGGATACATTGGCATGACTGAACGCCTGCCGCCTGCCGAATGGACCGCGCGCGCCGATCTGGCCGCACTTGTCAGCGCCCTAGACCCTGCCGGCGAAGGGTTGTGCCGCTGGGTCGGCGGGGCCGTGCGCGACACGATGCTGGGTCTTGATGCCAAGGACGTCGACATGGCCACCAGCCTGCTCCCGGACCGAGTCATGAACCGGCTGGCTGCGGCAGGAATCAAAACCGTGCCCACCGGTATAGCGCATGGCACAGTCACCGCCGTTCTGGCGCAAGGCCCGGTCGAAATCACCACGCTGCGCCGAGACGTTTCCACCGACGGCCGCCGCGCCACGGTGGCTTTTTCCAACGAATGGCGCGACGATGCGGCCAGGCGCGATTTCACCATCAATGCGCTCTATGCCGATCCGCGCACGCTGGAAGTGTTCGATTACCACGGTGGGCTGGCGGACCTTGCCGCGCGGAAAGTGCGCTTCATCGGCGATGCTCGCCAGCGTATCCGCGAAGATTACCTGCGCATCCTGCGCTATTTCCGTTTTCAGGCGCGGTTCGGATCGCAACCGGCGGACAATGCAGCGGAACGCGCAGTGGCCGAACTGGCGCCGGGCATGAAGGGCCTGTCGCGCGAGCGTGTCTGCTGGGAACTGCTGCACCTTCTGTCCCTGCCCGCCCCGGCGCCGACGGTGCGCCGCATGGCAGAACTGGGCGTTCTGGAGCAGGTTCTGCCGGAAGCGGGCGGTGCAGGCATTGCGGCACTGGAATCGTTGTGCGCCCACGAAGCTGCGCTCGGCGTCAAAGGCGAGGCCGTGCGGCGTCTTGCCGCACTGCTGCCACCTGATCCACAACTGACAGAACAGGTCGCGGCCCGGCTGCGCCTCTCGCTTGCGCAGCGCAAGCGCCTTGCCACCGCAGCCGGGCGTGGCGACGCAGTAGCCAATCCGCATGCCCTTGCCTACCGCATCGGCATCGACGAAGCGCGCGACCGCCTGCTGCTGGCGGGAATGGCGCCGGACCCGCTCGATGGCTGGAATGTGCCGACGCTGCCGCTCAAAGGCGGGCAGATCGTCGCGCGTGGAATTACCGCGGGGCCGGAAGTCGCCCGCCTGCTCCGCGCGGTCGAAGCGCGCTGGATCGCCGAAGGCTTCCCCGATCAGGCCCGTGTCATGGCCCTGCTCGATGAAGAGCTGGGTTGAGGATCAGCCCTTCCACTCGCGCCGTTCCTCCCCGGCGCGTAGCACTTCGTAGGCCAGTTGCAGCTTCTGGAACTGTTCGGCGGCGTCCTTGTCGCCCGGACGCACATCGGGGTGCACTTCCTTGGCCTTGCTGCGCCAGGCCTTTTTGACCGCATCGAAATCGGCATCGGGGTCAAGCCCCAGCAGGTCCAGCGCGCGCAGTTCGTCGCGGCTGCGGGTGCCGTCGCCCGCACCACCCCATGCTTCCCATGCCGATTGCCGGTAACCGGAGGTATCCCCGCGCTCTTCCGCCTCGCGGCGTTCAGCCTCTTCCTTGTCCAGCCCTTCGAAGTAGTTCCAACCGGCATTGTATTCGGCTGCATGCTTGGGGCAGAAATACCAGCGATCCGGGTTGTTGGGCGATTTTGGCGCAGGGCATTCACCCTTTTCATCACACCCTGCCCGGTCGCACAGGCGCACCTGGGCGGCATCGCGCCCGGCTTCGTACCCGCGCCAGCGGGGGAAGCCCCAGTCATTCGATCGTGTAGAGCGCGCCATGCCGCAGCCAAGCCAAACCTTTGCTCAAACGTCAAGATGCGCGGAGGGCAGAAACAGGCATGGCCCGGACTGTGCGGTCCGGGCCATCCTGTCCAGCCGATCCGCTCAACCGTGGATCAGTTGACGGTAACCGTCACGGCGCGGCGGTTGCGCGCCCACGATTGTTCATCCGAACCCAGCGCAATAGGACGTTCCTTGCCGTAGCTGACCGTGGTTATGCGGCCCGGACTGACACCAAGGCTGACCAGATAGTTCTTGGCCGCATTGGCGCGGCGTTCACCCAGCGCGATATTGTAATCGCGGGTGCCGCGTTCGTCGCAATGCCCTTCGATGGTGATCGCCTTGGCAGGATAACGCGCCAGCCATTGCGCCTGGCTTTGCAGCACGCCCTGATCGGCAGCGTCGATGTTATAGCGGTCGGTATCGAAATTGATCGTATCGGACAGGACCGACGCCAGAAAATCCGCCTGGCTGCCCGGCACCGGACCCGATGGGGTATAGGGTGCAGGTGTCGTCTGGCTGGTAGTGGCGCCGGGTTCCGGCGGCAGTTCCTTCGGCTTGGATGCGCAGGCGCCAAGGCCAAGCGTCATAGCAGCAAGACCGGCAATCATCAGCGGGCGGGACATGAGATTCTCCTTTGGAAACCACGGGAGGAAACGGACCTGTACAGGTCGCATGGTGCATTTGCGCAAGGCGGTTGGCAAGTGATCTGCGCCACCCTTTCGCAAGCGGGGATCAGGGCAGAACTGGTCCCCACGCAGGGTCAGAACCATCGACGGGCGTATTCAGTTTCCGCTCGTTCCGCCCTGTCAGGTCAACCTGCCAGATTCCGGTGCGCCCGCTTCCGCGTTCGGTGCGGAAGAACTGCACGATCCGGCCATTGGGCGACCATGTCGGCGCCTCGTCCTGCCAGCTATCGGTCAGGAAGCGCATGTTCCGGCCAGACGGGTCCGTCACGGCAATGCGGAAATTGCCCGCCATGTGCGTAAAGGCGATCTGGTCCCCGCGCGGCGACCATTCGGGCGTGGCGGCGCGGCCACCGAAAAAGCTGATGCGCCGCTGGTTGGAGCCATCGGCATTCATCACATAAAGTTGCTGCGATCCCGACCGATCGCTTTCGAACACGATCTTGCTGCCATCGGGCGAATAGGAACCGCCTACGTCCAGCCCCGGCGAATCGGTCAGCTTGGTCGATGGGCCGCCGTTCACCGATACCCGGTAGATGTCGGTGTTGCCGGCGATCGCCATCGAATAGAGGATGAACCTGCCATCGGGCGACCAGCGCGGGGAAAAGGTGGGATTGGTGCTGGAGGTAACCAGCTTCTGCTGCCCGGTGCCGATGTTGTAGATGTAGATCCGCGGCGCGCCGTTCAGATAGCTCAGGTACACGATCTGGCTGTAATCGGGCGAATAGCGCGGCGTCAGCGCGGTGGACTGGCCATTGGTGATGAAGCGGTGATTCGCGCCGTCTGAATCCATGATCGCCAGTTGCTTGCGCCGCCGGTCCTTCGGTCCCGTTTCCGCGATATAGGCGATCTTGCTGTCGAAGAACGGGCTTTCGCCAGACAGACGCGAATAGACCATGTCGGCGCACTTGTGTGCAGCGCGGCGCCATTCGTCAGGTCGCACGACATAGCCCTGCCGCGCCAGTTCGCTGCCCAGTGCCACGTCATAGAGATAGCAGCCCACCGTCAGCCGCCCATCGTCGTTGGCCCGCACGAAGCCCTGCACCAGCATTTCCGCCGACCGTCCGCGCCAGGTATCGAATGTCGGCGCGGCGACCTGCGGGAAACCAACCACGGGCAGCGCATCAGGCCCGACCGGCTTGAACAGGCCGTTGTTCTTCAGATCGTTGAAAACCACCCGCGCCACGTTGCGGCCCAGCGCCTCGGTATTGCCGCCTTCTGCGGCAGTCGGCACCACTGCGCTCGTGGCAAAGGCAGGGATGGCGATGCCCAGATCCTGCCACTCGTTCTCGTCCGAAACCGATCCGGTCAGCCCGCCCTCATCGTCGGTGGCGACCGCAGTCGGCGCGGCGGAACCGGGCAGGCTTGCCTGCTGTGCGGCAAGGATCGCTGGCGTGGCAAGGAAACCGGCAAGCAGCAACAGATGGCGGATCTTCATTGGGACAACTTCCTGTCAAAGCGGAAGGCGGACACACGCTTCCAGCCTGCATAATAGGGTTCGGGCAAATCGAACGGCGCGGCAAGCTGCACCGCGCGGATCGCCTGTTCGGCATGGCGCTGGGCCTGCGCCTCGTTCGCAGGGGTGATCCCCTGCTGGTCGACAACACGCGGGCGCCCGGCCAGCGTGCCGTCGGCGTTGAGATCCCATGCCAGGATCGTCACCAGCTTGTCGGCATCGACGCCTTGCGGGGCGGCCCAGTGCGGCTTGATCTGGCGCGAGATGGCACTGGCCAGCGAAGAGCGCACTTCCGGCCCGATGGTCGCGGCAGGCGGGCTTTTGGCCGTGCCGGGCGCGGTGGAGCCGGGAATCCCTTTCAGAAAGTCCGAACCGATCCGGCTGCCACCGCTGGGCGCATCGGGACGGCGGCGCGGACTGGCATCGGCGGGCGCTGCCTTTGGCGGTGCCTTGGCGGGAGAAGCTTTCGGTGGCGCCGGTTTGGGTGGAGCCGGTTTCGGCGGCGCGGGCTTGGGTGGCGCCGGTTTGGGCTGCGGCTTGGGCGGCACTGGCTTCGCCTGCGGCTTCGGGGCCGGTTTTGGCGGCGCGAGCTGCGGCTTTGGTGCAGGCGGCGGTGGAACGGGCGCGGGCGGTTCCGGCAGCGGGTCCGCCATGGGTTCGGGCTGCGGTTCACCCAGTTCAGGGGCAATATCGGGGGCAGCCTGCGCCGCTGGATCGGGCGAGGTCGAGCGTTCGGCAATGTCGTTGGCGAACGTCACTTCCATCCGCTCCGGCGGTGGCTGCACCGTCTTGCCCGGCGGTGAAAGCACAAGCACAGCAACGATGGCCACATGGGCTGCCGCCGCAATGGCCAGCCCCGCCCCTTCCTGCCGTGTCATTCCGCCTGCCGTGGGATCGCGCATTGCCGGGGGCCTATTGCGAGGCAGATGAACTGTTGGTGACCAGCGAGATCGACTTGAACCCGGCGGCGTTCAGTTCGCCCATCACCGCGGCCACGCGCCCCCAGTCGAGCGCGCGGTCGGCGCGAAGGGTCACCAGCGGCGGCTTGGCGCCGCGCTGCAACCCGGCCAGCCGGTCGGTCAATTCGCCGGGCGCAAGTTCCGCATCGTCAAGGTAGACGGTGCCGCGCGCGTCGAGCGAAACCGTGATCTGGTCCTGTTCCTGGTCCAGAGGATCGGCCTTGCTGTCGGGCAGGTCCACCGGCACGCCAGCCGCCAGCATCGGGGCAGTGACCATGAAGATGATCAGCAGCACCAGCATGACGTCCACCAGCGGCGTCACGTTGATCTCGCTCATCGCCGCGCGGCCGTTGCGGCCCCGCCGTGTGCGGCCGGTGCCTCCGCCGCCAAGGGACATGGCCACGGCTCAGACCTCCAGTTCGCGGCTGAGCGATGCGTGAAACCGGTCGGCAAACCGGTAGAGCCGCGTTTCGAAGCGGTTCACGCGGTGCGAGAAGCGGTTGTACGCGATCACAGCCGGGATCGCCGCAAACAGACCGATGGCCGTAGCGAACAGGGCTTCGGAAATGCCGGGAGCGACCACGGCAAGCGACGAGTTCTGCTGCGCGCCGATGTTGAAGAAGCTGTCCATGATCCCCCAGACCGTACCGAACAGCCCGACGAACGGCGCGACCGAACCGACCGTGGCAAGGAAGTTGAGCCTGCTGGCCAGCCCGTCCGTCTCCGCCACGACCGCGCCGTCAAGCGCGCTGGACAGACGCTGGCGTGTGCCTTCACGGTCGATCGTCTTGCCTGACGTGGAGCGGCGCCATTCGGCCAGCGCCGCGTTGACGATGCGCGCCGAGGGCAGATCGCGGCCCTTGTTGTCCTTCTGGAACTGGTCGATGTCGCGCGCTTCCCAGAACTCGCGTTCGTACTGCGTGCAACCACGCTGGACGCTGCCCATCTTCAGCGAAAAGCCGATGATGATCGCCCACACCCAGATACTGGCCAGCACCAGCCCGGCCATGACCGCCTGGACGACATAATCGGCATCGAGGAACAACTGGACGGGGTTGAGCGTGGTCGGCGCGAAGGAAACGCCATTGGCGAGCAAGAGAAGCGTCATGCTGGGATCGGTCCTTCAAGACTGGAAACGACAGGTTGAAATGCAGCCACCCAGGCGCGCGGCTGGCGGCGCGGGCGGCCATTGGGGGCAACAAAGGCAACGCGCACCTGCGCGTGGCACAAAAGCGTCTCTTCCCTGAACGCGCGCTGCACGATGCGGCATGTTGCCGGGGAAAGTTCCGAAACATGGCTTACCACCGTCACCGCATCGTCCAGCCGGGCCGGGCGCAGATAGCGCAGATCCATGGCGCTGACGGCATAGGCACCCTCGCCCGCCTCGTGTGCGGCACGCTGGTCTATGCCCAGCAGGCGCAGCATGTCCGAACGCGCGCGTTCGAACCACCGCAGGTAATTGGCATGATAGACCACGCCCGAAAGGTCCGTGTCTTCAAAGTAGACGCGGACCGGATAGAGGTGCTGCTGGCCATCGAACTGGCCGGAAGGTGGAAGGGGCAACGGCATGCGCGGCGACCCTACCCTTGCGACGAGTCGTTGGGCAAGGGCTGTTCACCCCATCAGCATGGGGCCAAGCGGCTTTCCGGCAAAAAGGTGGACGTGCAAGTGCGGCACTTCCTGATGGCTGTCGATCCCGGTATTGGCCAGCAGGCGGTATCCGGGGGCGACCAGCCCCAGATCGCGCGCAACCTTGCCTACAGCACGCACGAACCCGGCGATTTCGGCCTCACTCGCACGGGCGGAAAAATCGTCCCAGCACACATAGGCGCCCTTGGGGATCACCAGCACGTGCAACGGTGCCTGCGGGTTGATATCGTGGAAAGCGAGGGCGAAATCGTCTTCATACACGGTGCGATTGGGGATTTCGCCGCGCAGGATCTTCGCAAAAATGTTCTGCTCGTCATAGGGTTGAGTCGCGTCGACTGCCATGGTCAGCTCTTTCTGCCTGCCTTTTCAACGATGCCCGATGTCCCTTCGCGCCGGGCAAGTTCGGCCAGCACATCGGCCAGCGGCACGTCCCTGGCGGACAGCAGCACCATCAGGTGGAACACAAGGTCTGCCGCTTCGCCCACCAGATCATCGTGCGATCCGGTTAGCGCCGCGATGACTGTTTCCGTACCCTCTTCGCCCACTTTCTGGGCAATCTTGGCGATGCCCCTGGCGTTCAGGCGGGCGACATAGCTGGCCTCAGGATCGCCAGCGCGGCGATGCGCGATCGTGGCTTCCAGCCGGGCAAGGATTTCACCGTGTTCCATGGGTTGCGGCATGAAGCCCGTCCCGCGCGCGGTCAACCCCGCGCGCGACCGATCCGCCCGCTTTGCAATCAATCGCGGCGTTTTGCCACCTGCCGCCCCACGATCAGGCCGACGATGCCAAGCCCCAGCAGTGCGGCGTTGGTCGGTTCCGGAATCGACGTGCCACCGCTTTGCGCGAGCGCCGGGGTGGCGCAGGCGATGGCGGCAAGAAGACTTGTGAACAATCGCTTCACGAAAACGGTACCTGTCTGAACGGTTTGCGTTCCAGCATTGCCAGACAGCCCGATTCCGTAAAACCCCTTATATCAGGATGTTACTGACCCAATTCGGGACTCTGCGGCAAGCGGTAGTGCGCGGTTGTTCAGGCGCGCGCGGGCAATCCCGCCGCGCGCAGCGCCGCGTGCGCATCGGCGATGGAATATGTGCCGAAGTGGAAGATCGACGCCGCCAGAACCGCGCTGGCGTGCCCTTGGGTAACGCCCTGCACAAGATGGTCGAGCGTGCCCACCCCCCCACTGGCAATCACGGGCACTGGCACGGCATCGGCAATCATCCGCGTCAGTTCCAGGTCATAGCCAGCCTTGGTGCCATCGCCGTCCATCGAGGTGACCAGCAGTTCGCCCGCGCCCAGCGTGGCGAGGTTCACGGCATGGGCCAGCGCGTCGATCCCGGTCGCCTTGCGGCCACCATGGGTGAAGATTTCCCATTTCCCCGGCCCGATGCGCCGCGCATCAACCGATCCGACCACGCATTGCGAGCCGAAGCGTTCGGCAATGTCGCGCACCAGTTCTGGCCGGACGACCGCGGCGGAATTGACCGCAACCTTGTCGGCCCCGGCCAGGAGCAGCGCACGTGCGTCTTCGACCGCGCGCACCCCGCCGCCGACCGTCAGCGGCATGAAGCAGACCTCCGCCGTGCGGGCCACGACATCAAGCAGCGTGCCGCGCCCTTCGTGCGTGGCGGATATATCAAGGAAACACAGTTCGTCCGCCCCGGCCTTGTCATAGGCACGAGCCTGTTCCACCGGATCACCCGCATCGCGCAGATCGACGAAGTTCACGCCCTTGACCACGCGCCCCTCGGCCACGTCGAGACAGGGAATGACACGGACGCGGACGGTCATGGTTCAGGCCTCCGCCATGGCGATGGCGGCGGCAAGATCGAGCCGTCCTTCGAACAGCGCCCGGCCAGTGATGACTCCTTCGATGCCGTCCGGTTCATGAATCTTGAGCATGCGGATATCGTCCAGCCCCTTGACCCCGCCACTGGCGATCACCGGAATGTCCACCCGGCGCGCCAGTTCCACGGTGGCCTCGATGTTCACGCCTTTAAGCAGACCATCGCGGCCAATGTCGGTGAACAGCAGGCTGGCAACGCCCGCATCCTCGAACCGGCGGGCCAGATCGACCACCGCCACGTCGGACACATCGGCCCAGCCTTCGGTTGCCACCATGCCATCGCGCGCATCCACCGCCACAACGATGCCGCCGGGAAACTCCCTGGCCATGTCCTTGACGAACTGGGGATCTTTCAGCGCGGCGGTGCCCATCACCACCCGCGCAACGCCAAGGTCGAACCAGCCCGCCACTGCCGCGCGCGTTCGGATACCGCCGCCAAGCTGGACATGGCCGGTGAAGGCCTTGAGAATACGCTCGACAGCCTCGCGGTTTTCGGCCCGGCCCGCGAACGAGCCGTCGAGATCCACGACATGGAGGAACTGCGATCCGGCCTGCGCGAAGAGCGCGGCCTGATGGGCGGGGTTGTCACCATAGACGGTGGCGCGGTCCATATCCCCTTCGGCGAGGCGGACGACCTGCCCGCCCTTGAGGTCGATGGCCGGAAATACGATCATGGCGTCAGGGCTTCCAGTCAAGAAAACGGGCGAGCAGGGCAAGGCCGTAAGCCTGGCTCTTTTCCGGGTGGAACTGCACGCCCAGGATATTGTCGCGCGCTACGGCGGCCACGATGCCGCCGCCATGATCGCTCAAGGCCGCGACATCGGCGCCCTGATCGGGCACGAAGTGGTAGGAATGGAGAAAATACGCCTCACCCGGCACGATCAGTTCGGCCCCGCCGGTGTGCGGCATCGGCGCGACATCGTTCCAGCCCATGTGCGGCACCTTGACCGAAGGATCGGCCGGTTCGATCACGCGCACTTCGCCGCCGATCCAGCCCAGACCCTGCGTCACGCCATGCTCTACCCCGCGGTCGGCCAGGAGTTGCATGCCCACACAGATGCCAAGGAACGGCGCCCCGCCGACAAGCACGCGCTCGGCCATGGCCTCAACCAGACCTGAAACGCCGCAAAGCGCACTTGCGCACGCGCGAAACGCCCCGACACCGGGCAGAACGATACGATCGGCCGTGCGCACAACGGAAGGATCGGCGGTGACGACCACGCCTTCGGCTCCGGTCGCCTTCAGGGCATTGGCGACCGAGCGCAGGTTGCCTGCGCCGAAATCGACCAGCGCCAGCTTCTCAGCCACCGAGGATGCCCTTGGTCGATGGCACGGCGTCGGCCTTGCGCGCGTCGATCGCCACCGCCTGGCGCATCGCGCGGGCGAATCCCTTGAAGATGCCTTCGATGATGTGGTGGTTGTTGGACCCGTAGAGGCTTTCGATGTGCAGCGTGATGCCAGCCGCCTGCGCGATCGAGGCAAACCAGTGCTCGAACAGTTCGGTGTCCATTTCGCCCAGCCGGGGTTGCGTGAACGCCGCCTTCCACACCAGTACCGGGCGGCCGGAAATATCCAGCGCGACGCGGCTCAGTGCCTCGTCCATCGGGGAATAGGTGTGGCCGTAGCGGGTGATGCCCTTCTTGTCGCCCAGCGCCTGTGCAATCGCCTGCCCCAGCGCGATGGCGCTGTCTTCGGTGGTGTGGTGCTGATCGACGTGGAGATCGCCCTTCACCCGGCAGGTGATGTCGATCAGCGAATGGCGGCTGAACTGTTCGATCATGTGATCGAGAAAGCCGATTCCCGTGTCCACCTGATAGGTGCCGGTGCCATCGAGGTTTACCGCCACGTCAATGGCGGTTTCCTCGGTCTTTCGCGTGATCGATCCGGTGCGCATGGACGCGCCTATACGCCCATCAACATGAGAATCAATGACCGTGCCCACTTGACCCGCGCGCCTGCCAAGGCCAGTTGTCTAAGCCATGAGCGATGCACCCGACAGCCTGATCCCCTACGACGAAATCGTGCAGGAAGCGTTGCGCGCCGTGGTCGGGCGCGTTCTGGGCCAGGTCGCTGCTTCGGGCGGATACCTGCCGGGGCCGCACCACTTCTACATCACGTTCAAGACCGGGGCGCCCGGCGTGGATATCCCGCAGCGGCTGCGCGAACGCTTCCCCGATGAAATGACCATCGTGTTGCAGAACAAGTTCTGGGATCTCAAGGTGGAAGACGACCGCTTCAGCGTCGGTCTTTCGTTCAACCAGATCCCGTCGATCCTGCTGATCCCGTTTTCCGCGATCACGGCGTTCGTCGATCCGGCTGTGGATTTCGGCCTGCAGTTCCAGGCGGTTGTCGATGAAGAAGCCGAACCCGTGGAACCGGCGGAAAACGATTCGCCGGAACTGGGCGATCAATCCGGCGTTGAACGCAATGAAGACGGTTCGAATGTCGTGACCGTCGATTTCGGCAAGAAGAAGTAGGGCCACGCGCCCGGCGTTCAGAGGTGGGCATGGCTTTCAGCAAGAAAACGGGAAACGGCAAGAGCATCCCCCGCCCCGGCAAGGCGGCGGCCAAGGCTGCACGCGCAGTGGTCAAGAAAGTCCCCGGCCCCAGCGCCAACCCGATGACCAACCTGATCATCGCCGACCTTGCGCTGCGCACCGGCAGCCTGCTGCTGCGCCGCGGCGTGGAAAAGGGCCTGCTTGGCACGCGGCTGGGACCGGACAAGGCCAAGCGCATCATCAAGGGCCGCACGATGATGCAGACGCTGGTCGGCACCGCGCTGGCGCGCACCGCAACCCGGTCCGTGCCCGGTGCGATCGTGATCGGCGGCGGGCTTGTCGCCAAGACGCTCTACGACCGTCGCCGCGCCCGCAAGGCTGCCGCACAGGGCAACGCAGACCTTGCCGATCAGGCCGAACGCGGCGAAGGCGATTGATCCGCACTTGACCATGCGCGCGCCGATGCGCCACTAGCCCCCATGGTCACCACCCCGTCACCCAGCCAGACCGGCCCCGCACAGGACCGCAAGGACAGCCTGCAACGCCGGGGGCTGATGTTCATCCTGTCTTCGCCATCGGGCGCGGGCAAGACGACCATCGCGCGCAAGTTGCTGAGCGAAGATGCCGAAATCGCCATGTCGGTTTCGGTCACCACACGGCCGATGCGGCCGGGCGAAGTGGACGGGACGGACTACTTCTTCGTCGATCAGGCCGAGTTCGACCGCATGGTGCACGCGGGCGAGTTCTACGAATGGGCGACCGTTTTCGGCAACAGCTATGGCACGCCCAAGGCGCACATCCGCAACCGGCTCAAGGCGGGGGGAGACGTGCTGTTCGACATCGACTGGCAGGGCACCCAGCAGCTTTATCAAAAGGCGCAGGCCGATGTCGTGCGCGTGTTCATCCTGCCGCCCAGCCTTGCGGAACTGCACCGCCGCCTGACCGGACGCGGCACGGACGCAGCCGATGTTATTGCCGCCCGCATGGCCCGTGCACAGGCCGAAATCAGCCACTGGGACGGGTATGACTACGTCGTGGTAAACGACGATGTCGAAAGCTGCTTTGCCAAGGTGAGCGAGATTCTGGCCGCCGAACGCATGCGGCGCACTCGTCAGACGGGGCTGATCGACTTCGTGCGCGGGCTGATGCAGGCCTGACGGCGTTTCGCCGGACCGGCGCAGGGTGCCGGTTTACTCTCCGCTGGGATCGACCGCATTGTCCGGCACCCAGCCGTTGACGATCCCGCCGTCAATCGGCAGCGCCGTGCCGACCACGTAATCGCCCGCACGGCTGGCCAGAAAGATCGCGCCGCCGGCCATGTCCTCGATCTTGCCGACCCGCCCGGACGGGATGTTGCGTGCCGATTCTTCCGGCTTTTTTGCCGCCGCCCGGTTCATCGCCGAAGGAAACGCGCCGGGGCAGATGCAACTGGTCACGATCCGGTCCTGGATCAGCCGCGCCGCCATGCGCCGGGTCAGGTGAATGACCGCCGCTTTCGACGCCTGATAGCTGTAGGTTTCCCAGGGATTGGGCCGCATCCCGTCGATCGAGGCAATGTTGATGACCTTGGCGGGGCGATCCTCGCAGGCCGCGGCCTTGAGCAGGCCGTGAAGTTTCTGCGTGAGGAAGAAGGTGGTCTTGACGTTGAGGTCCATGACCTTGTCCCAGCCCGCTTCGGGAAAATCCTCGAAGCTGGCACCCCACGCCACGCCCGCGTTGTTGACAAGAATGTCGAGCTTTTCCTCCCGCGCGGATAGGTCGGCCACCAGTTGGTCAATCCCGCCAAGGGTGGAAATATCGCCGGGCAGGGCAATGCAGCGTTCGCCCAGCCGTTCGGCGGTTTCCTGCACCGCTGCGGCCTTGCGCGCGGTGATGTAGACCCGCGCGCACCCGGCCGCGATGAAGCCTTCGGCAATCATCGCCCCGATCCCGCGCGAACCGCCGGTCACCACCGCCACACGGCCTTCCAGACTGAACAGGCTGGCAAAATCCATCGCAGTGCCTCTCAATAACCGCTGAGCCGGGCGACCCGTTCGGCGTGATAGTACCTGTCCCCCATGAACTCCGCCAGCGACCGGTCGCGCTTCATGTACAGGCCGATGTCGTATTCGTCGGTCATCCCCACGCCGCCGTGCATCTGCACGCCTTCGCGCACGGCAAGGTTGCAGGCCATCGCCGCCTTCGCCTTGGCGACCGAGGTCATCAGTTCCGCCTTTTCCGAACCGCCATCCAGCAATTGCTGGGCCTTGATCACTGCGGCATCGGCAATTTCGAGCTCGGCGTAGAGTTGCGCTGCGCGGTGTTGCAGCGCCTGGAACTCCCCGATCAGCTTGCCGAACTGCTTGCGCGTCTTGAGATAGCCGGTGGTCAGGGCAAACGCGCCCTGCCCCACGCCGGTCAATTCCGCTGCGGCCCCGACCCGCCCGGCGGCCAGAACCTTGTCGAGCAGCGCCCTGCCGCCATCCACGTCCCCGATCACGCAATCGCCATCGAGAACAACGTTATCGAACGTGACGGTGCTGGCCATCGCGCTGTCAACCAGCCGGACGTTTTCATGCGCAATGCCATCGGCATCCCTGGGCACGGCAAACAGGGTGACCCCGTCACGATCGGAATCGCCGCCGGATGTGCGCGCCGCAACGACGATCGCATCGGCCGACGCCCCCTGCACCACGAACGTCTTGCGCCCCTGAAGGCGAAAGCCGTTGCCCGCCCGTTCGGCGCGCAGGGCAATGCTTTCGGGCCGGTGCCGGGGGCCTTCGTCAATGGCCACGGCCAGAACGCTTTCCCCTGCGATCACGCCGGGCAGCCAGCGCCCGCGCAGATCGTCGGACCCCCCCGAAAGCGCGGTCACGCCCATGACCGAAGTCGTCAGGAATGGCGAAGGTGTCAGGTTGCGGCCGATTTCGCGCAGCACGATTCCCGCTTCGACATGGCCCATGCCAAGCCCGCCATCGGATTCGGCAGCAAGCATGCCGGTCAGGCCCATTTCCGCAAACTGCTTCCACAGGGCATGGCCAAAGCCATCCTGGCAATTCGCATCGCGGAAATGGCGCAACTGCTGCTTGATCGCGCCTTCATCGGCCATGAAGCCTGTGACGGTATCGGCCAGCATTGCCTGATCGTCGGTATGGTACAACGGCATCCTTGTATCCTCTCGCAACCCTCGCCCTTTCAAGGGTGAGGGCCAAAACCTTACGCGCCCGGCAGATCGAGAATGCGCTTGGCGATGACGTTCAGCATCACTTCGCTGGTGCCGCCCTCGATCGAATTGGCCTTGGTGCGCAGCCAGCTTCGCGCGGGCGTGCCGCCACTGGTGCGCTCGCTCTCCCACTCCAGCGCGGTCGCGCCGCCTGCGGCCATCAACAATTCGTGGCGGCGCTTGTTGAGTTCGGTCCCGGCGTATTTCATCATGTTGGGTTGTGCCGGATGGGCGCGCCCGACCTTGGCTTCATCAAGGAACTTCTCGCTCATCGCGGCAAAGGCCAGCGCATCGACATCGAACATGGCAAGGTCGGCGCGCAGCAGCGGATCGTCCAGACCGTTGCGTGCCACGACCGCGCCAATGGCGCTGAGCCGGTCGCCCCCGCCTGCGCCCGAAATCATTTCACGCTCATGCCCCAGCAGATACTTGGCGACATCCCAGCCCCGGTTCACCTCGCCCACGATCTGGTGGCGGGGCACCTTTACGTTATCGAAAAAGGTTTCGCAGAACGGCGAATTGCCGCTGATCAGCTTGATCGGTCTGGTCGTCACGCCCGGCGTGGTCATGTCGAACAGCAGGAAGCTGATACCCTGATACTTGTTGGTCTTGTCCGTACGCACAAGGCAGAAGATCCAGTCGGCCTTGTCGGCATAGGATGTCCATATCTTCTGGCCGTTGACCACCCAATGATCGCCGCTCACCGGATCGCTGACCGTCTCGCCATAAGTCTGGAGCGAGACGAGGTCCGATCCCGATCCCGGTTCGGAATAGCCCTGGCACCAGCGGATTTCGCCGCGCGCGATCTGGCCAAGGTAGTGGACCTTCTGCTCTTCGGTGCCGAACTTGAGCAACGCCGGGCCAAGCATCCAGATACCGAAGCTCGACAGCGGGGGCCGTGCGCCGATGCGCGCGCATTCCTCGCGCCAGATCTTGGCCTGCGCCGGGGTCATGCCCGCGCCGCCATAGGCCACTGGCCAGTCTGGCACGGTATACCCCTTGGCCACGCAGGCTTCGAGCCATGCCTTTTGCGCTGCGTTCTTGAAGCTGAAGTTGCGCCCGCCCCAGCATACGTCCGCTTCGTCGCGTACCGGCTCGCGCATTTCCGGCGGGCAGTTTGCCGCCAGCCAGGCACGGATGTCCTGACGGAAACCTTCCAGATCCGACATTGCAAAGCTCCTCTCTTAATCGAAAGGTTAAAGCGAGTGGAGGGCGGCTGGCAAGCGCGGATTTGCAGTCTTTGGGGCAGGCGCATACCAACGCCGGGATGCCGTAGCGTCACCCTCGCAGCAATTGACCGAGGGGACGCGGCGCGTAAGCTGATACATAAGGAACCAACGGGTTGGAAGCCCCGGCCAGGCGTGCGATTCCCGGCACCGGCATGGCAATGACCACAATTTAACTACTCAATTAATTTCTGCTTGAAATCGGCGCTGGCGCGATGGACACTGCGTGGCAGGCCAAGGAGAGGGTTATGGATTTCGAACCGACCGATCGCCAGAAATACTGGCGCGACCGGGTGCGCCAGTTCATCGAAGACCACGTCCGCCCGCGCGACGGCGAATACAAGGCGGAATGCGCCACGGGTGAGCGGTGGAAGGTGATCCAGACCATCGAACAGGAAAAGGCCAGGGCCAAAGCCGCCGGGCTGTGGAACCTGTTCATGCCGCCGCGCAACAGCGGCCATCATCACGTCGAGGATTCGTTCGTGTTCGACGGGCCGGGCCTGACCAACCTCGAATACGCGCTGTGCGCCGAAGAGATGGGCCGGATCGGCTGGGCCAGCGAAGTGTTCAACTGCTCTGCCCCCGATACCGGCAACATGGAAGTGTTCCACCGCTATGGCACGCTGGAACAGAAGGAGCAGTGGCTGCGCCCGCTGATGAACGGCGAAATCCGCTCTGCCTTCCTGATGACCGAACCGCAGGTCGCATCGTCGGATGCCACGAACATCGAAACATCCATTCGCCGCGAAGGCGATGAATACGTCATCAACGGGCGCAAGTGGTGGTCATCGGGGGCCGGCGATCCGCGCTGCAAGGTGGCCATCGTCATGGGCAAGACCGATTTCGCGGCACGGCGGCACCAGCAGCAGTCGATGGTGCTGATGCCACTCGACGCGCCGGGCGTGACTATCGTGCGGCCCCTGCCGGTCTTCGGCTATGACGATGCCCCCCACGGCCACATGGAAATCGCGCTCGACAACGTGCGTATCCCTGCCGCCAACGTGCTGCTGGGCGAAGGGCGCGGGTTCGAAATTGCGCAAGGGCGGCTGGGGCCGGGCCGCATCCACCACTGCATGCGCACGATCGGCGTTGCTGAAGAGGCGCTGGCCCGCATGGCGCGGCGGCTGCAAATCCGTGTCGCCTTCGGCAAGCGCATATCCGAACAGTCTGTCTGGGAAGAACGCATCGCCCGCGCGCGCATCGACATCGACATGACCCGTCTGCTCTGCCTCAAGGCAGCGGACATGATGGACAAGGTGGGCAACAAGGCCGCCGCGCTTGAAATTGCCATGATCAAGGTCCAGGCGCCCGCCATGGCGCTGCGCATTCTTGACGATGCCATTCAGGCGCACGGCGGCGGCGGGGTATCGGACGATTTCGGCCTTGCCATGGCCTATGCCCACATGCGCACCCTGCGCCTTGCCGATGGTCCCGACGAAGTGCACGCCCGCGCAATTGCCCGCATCGAGTTTGCCCGTCACGCCGAAATGCCGCCCGCCGACGCGAGCCTCAGCTCCGGCGATGTCGGCGTGGCCCGCTGATCTGTCCCTTTCCCGATCCTGCTGGAGAGCACCATGAAAGCCGCCGTCCTTGTCGAACCCGGCAGCCCGCTGCAGTTCCATGATCTTGCCATAGCCAAACCCGGCCCCCACGAAGTGCTGATCCGCACCGTGGCGTGCGGGCTTTGCCATTCGGACCTGCACTTCATCGACGGCGCCTATCCGCACCCGCTTCCAGCGGTGCCGGGCCACGAAGCGGCGGGGATCGTGGAGGCCGTGGGATCGGAAGTGCGCACGGTGAAGGTCGGGGACGCAGTGGTAACCTGCATCTCCGCGTTCTGCGGCCATTGCGAGTTCTGCGTGACGGGCCGCATGTCGCTGTGCCTTGGCGGCGATACCCGGCGCAAATCCGGCACCACGCCGCGCCTGACCCGGACCGACGATGGCAGCCCGGTGCACCAGTTGCTCAACATCTCCGCCTTTGCCGAACAGATGCTGGTGCACGAACACGCCTGCGTTGCCATTACCCCGGACATGCCGCTGGACCGCGCGGCGGTGATCGGCTGTGCCGTGACCACGGGCGCGGGCACCGTGTTCAACGCCTGCAAGGTCACGCCGGGCGAAACCGTGGCGGTCATCGGCTGTGGCGGGGTGGGCCTTGCCACGGTCAACGCCGCAAAGATCGCAGGCGCAGGGCGGATCATCGCGGTGGATCCGGTGCCCGAAAAACGCGCCCTTGCGATGAAGCTTGGCGCGACCGATGCTTTCGACGCCGGTCCCGATACCGCCAAGCAGATTGCCGAACTGACCAGGGGCGGCGTGGACCATGCCATCGAAGCGGTGGGCCGTCCGGCGTCAGGCGATCTCGCCGTAGCATCGCTGCGCCGTGGGGGCACCGCCACGATCCTTGGCATGATGCCACTGAACCACAAGGTTGGCCTGTCCGCGCTCGACCTGCTGGCCGACAAGAAGCTGCAAGGCGCGCTGATGGGGCGTAACCACTTCCCGGTGGACCTGCCGCGACTGGTCGATTTCTACATGCGCGGGCTGCTCGATCTCGATACCATCATTGCCGAACGCATCCCGCTGGGGCAGATCAACGAAGGGTTCGACAAGATGCGGCAAGGCCACACCGCGCGTTCGGTCATCGTGTTCGATCAGTGACCGAACCGATCGACGCTCAGACCGCGTTTACCGGTACGGTTCCCGCCGACGGTGCCGACCGGCTGGACGAAGCCGCCCTCACCCGCTGGTTCGAAGCAAACGTGGCAGGCTTTGCCGGGCCGCTGACAATCGCCAGGTTCAAGGGCGGGCAATCGAACCCGACCTATCGCATCGATTGCCCGTCCGGTCCCTATGTCCTGCGCCGCAAGCCATTCGGCAAGCTGCTGCCATCGGCCCATGCGGTTGACCGGGAATATGCCGTGCAGGCCGCGCTGGCGCAAACCGGGTTCCCGGTCGCCCCGCAGCTTGGCCTGTGCACCGACGATGCGGTGATCGGGTCGTGGTTCTACGTGATGGGCTGTGTCGAGGGGCGCACGATCTGGGATGGGGCAATGCCCGGCGCGACGCCTGAGGAACGGCGCGCGACCTATCTCGCCATGGTCGATACGCTGGCGGCGCTGCACGGCGTCGATGTGGCCGCCGCAGGGCTTGCGAGCTACGGGAAGCCGGGCAACTACTTCGGGCGGCAGGTTGATCGCTGGACACGGCAATACCGGCTGGCGGAAACCGAAACGATGCCCGCCATGGAACGCCTGATCGCGTGGCTTCCGACGACCCTGCCCGAACAGACCCGCACCAGCGTGGTGCATGGCGATTACCGCATCGACAACCTGATCTTTGCGCCCGATGGGCCGCAGGTGGCGGCAGTGCTGGATTGGGAGCTTTCGACGCTGGGCGACCCGCTGGCCGATTTCACGTACCTTTGCATGGCCTGGGTGACCGACAACGAAGCACGGTCTGGGGTGCAGGATCTGGACCGCGCTGCGCTGGGGATCCCCGAACTGGAAGAGATCGTCGCACGCTATTGCGAAAAGACCGGCCGCGCCGTGATTCCCGACATGAACTGGTATCTGGCGTTCAACTTCTTCCGCCTTGCCAGCATCGTTCAGGGGATCAAGCAGCGGGTGATCCAGGGCACCGCGTCAAGCGCCCACGCAACCGCGATGGCCGAACGCGTCTATGCGCTCGCCGACAGTGCATGGCACTTTGCGCAAAACGCCGGAACGTGAACGCGATGACCGCAGCGCGCAGGCTTAAGGTCTATTTTGATGGCGGGTGCCGCCCCAACCCCGGCCCCATCGAAGTGGCGGCCGTGGTGCGCGGGCAGACGTACATGCGCAGCGATCTGGGCCACGGCAGCAATGGCGATGCCGAATGGCTGGCGCTGATCCACGCGCTGGAAGTGGCGCAGGCCACCGGCGCTGCAACGTTCGAACTGCTGGGTGACAGTCGCAACATCATCGCGCAGGCCACCGGCACGGCCCCTGCCCGCACGGCAAACGACAAGGCGCATCTTGCCCGCTTCGGCGCGCTGGCTGCGGGTAATGCCCCGGCACGCATCCGCTGGATCAAACGGGCGCAGAACCTTGCCGGTATTGCCCTGGCGGCGCAGCACGAACGGTAGACCGCCCGCTGCCCTGTACGTACCCGATCCCGGCGTTGCGCTGGGGATCAGGCGGCGCGGGCCTTTGCGGTTTCGCGTTCGGCGTTGAGGGCTTCGGCGAGAAGGAAGGCGAGTTCGATGGACTGCGCGGCGTTGAGGCGCGGGTCGCAGTGGGTGTGGTAGCGGTCGGCCAGCCCTTCGTGGGTGATCGCCACGGCCCCGCCGACGCATTCGGTCACGTCCTGCCCGGTCATCTCGATGTGGATGCCGCCCGCGTGGGTGCCTTCGGCGCGGTGCACCGCGAAGAAGCCCTTCACCTCG